>Ga0194136_1000345_pt1 | contig 24697 bp, 66 predicted proteins | sample TARM_MetaG_T3A_1_FD_134023 | JGI IMG/M metagenome (GOLD analysis project Ga0194136, IMG submission 134023) | Freshwater microbial communities from Pennsylvania, USA, analyzing microbe dynamics in response to fracking - TARM_MetaG_T3A_14 (version 2) | ecosystem: Environmental > Aquatic >...
GTGAAGTGAAGTGACTGTTGACTTTTCCCCTAAATGAGGGGATAATGGATTCATCAACTAACGAAAGGACTGCAAAATGGACGACTTCGACGACATCACCTGTGAAGAGTTCTATCACGACGAACTCGAACGCGACCACGATGACAGCATGGACGGTGATGCAGCATCTGCTCTCGCCTCTGCTGGCTGGGGTACGGACGAAGACTATGTCGCTGACAACGACTACTTTGATGATGTTCCGTTCTAAAGTCAACTGTTGACTTTTGACCCTAAATCGAGTACAATCTCCCCATCAACTAACGAAAGGAACTTTCAAATGACGCTCCAAGACATCTACACTACCAGCAAACAGATCGCTAAGCATGCAGCGTTGACGGTGGGTGCAATGATTGCAGGGGTGGTTGCTTTTGCAATGAGCAGCTTGTCAGATGAAATGACGCTCCAAGACATCTACACTACCAGCAAACGGATCGCTAAGTATGCAGCGTTGACGGTGGGTGCAATGATTGCAGGGGTGGTTGTTTTTGCAATGAGCAGCTTGTCAGATGGTATGACACCAGCGCAAACCGAACTGTTTGGCAGCGCTGCGGTGGCGGTAGTTTTTTTTAGTGTGTTGGTCTCAGCAATCGCGTTCGTGACGTCCGCAATGACCGGTTCGATACTTATTCGCCGCAAAAAAACTCTTACACTGACGACCCAGCGTGAAGCAGCTAACAGTGTTGCTGACCAAATCAGATCCGGTGAAATCAAAACACTAGCTGATGACGTTTTGCTTACTGATATCAACCTGAAACTCAAGCGCGGTGAAGATTTGCTGTTCCGCATCCCTGCTACGTTCTCGAAAGTTAAAAATGTGTCTCGTTATCAAGCTGGTACTGCTGGAACAACGCTGCGAGTTGCTAAAGGTGTGAGTTTCCGTCTTGGTGGAATGAAAGGTAAAATGGTATCATCTTCTGAGCTCACAAGCATTGGTGATGGTCATCTTGTGATTACGAATCAGCGCGTGATCTTCACTGGACTGAACCGTCCCATCGTACTGTCTGTTGAAGATCTGCTTTCGTACGAGGCAACAGAGATCTCTGTGAACTTCACTAATGAAACCGGCCGTTACGTCGCGACGTTCTCTGCACCGGTTGGTTGCGTCGTCGACGCGTTCCTTGATCGCACCACACAAGACGTCTGAGCTGTTGACTTTTACCCCAATCTGAGAGATAATAGGGTCATCGCAACAAGGAGAATGAAATGCTCGTCCAATGCCGTAAGACTGGTCAGTGGTACAATCCCCAGCAGAAGTGGGAACAACTGAAGAAGCAGCAGTGGTTCATCGACCAGATGAAGCGGATGGCTGACAAATGAAGTACGGCAAGTCTTGGTACCAGGTGTTCGAGAGCGAGAACCTAGGCGAGGCTCACTTCTACGCATACAGGTGCTGGCAGCAAGGCTTACACTATCATCCAGCCGTATGATGGCAGCTGCCGCGGTGGGTACGGTGAGCGGACAGAAGACGAATAATCGTTGACTTTTGACCCTAATGGGTGTACAATACCCTCATATTAAGGAGAAAGCAAATGACAGTCGTGGCAAAAGTAGATGGGAAGATCGTTGAGGTCGTTCGTGTTGCTCACACAGTCGGCTTCTCTGATGTCCCTGGCTGGGTATTGATCTGCACGGACTGGCAGCAACCTGAGCGCAAGAAGCAACAGTTCAAGTGGGTCCCAGCATCGACGCCGTTTGAGTGGGTTCGCAAATTCTCCTTCTAGTAGTGTTGACTTTTGACCCTAATGGGTGTACAATACCCTCATAGTAAGGAGAAAGCAAATGGCTATGCAGAGCACATATCAACGGATTGCTGAAAACTTGTTGCGTGGGCAGCCTAAGCCGCGCAAGATTGCTCGATTTGTCGACGGCCGTTTACTCACAGGCACTGCCAGTCTGCATCGCACTGAACAGAGCCGACGGTGGCGTCTTTTTTGGCGGCTGAAATACAATCGTCAAGTTGGTTAGCGGTATCTGTGGAGCAAGAAATGAATGATTGTCTGTGGCGTGTTCGTATTTGGGATGGGAACTCAAACTGGGAGATTATTCGTAAGGGAACTTACGAGCAAGTTCGAAATAGTCTTGCTGGACTTCCTCCGTCTTACATTTGGAGCATTCAATGACGTGGTTTGTTGTTATACAGCAAGATGACGATCAAGCCGTCTTGGAATGCGACACAGTCGATGAAGCGATTCTGTTACGGCAATCCTTTCTCAACTACGGCAAGTACCAATCCGTTGAGATTGTGAATAAAACAACTTCTGATGTTGACATTTGACCCTAACTGTTGTATAATAACCCCATCAACCAACAAAAGGACATGAAATGAACATTACCACACACATACTCGATGCAATCAAGGTCCAGTTCCTCGAGCCCATCTTTGAAGATGACTTTGTTGAGCGCGGGATGAAGGCGTGGCTGACTGCTGTCGAGTGGAGCGAACGAGCTGAGTGCTATGAATTGTTCTTTGACTTCAGCGAGTTCGAGGAAGAAAATAACAAGTACTTCACAGCAACATTCTACCCAACCCCCCACACACAGGAACTACAACAAACCACAGGTCGGAAGAGGTTCACCGCTAAAGAAGCTGGTATGTATAATCCGAAGTACTCTGTCTTTTTCGGCTTCAAGCCCAACGGCCGCGATGATCTCGCGTTCGAGCGAGATATTGCTAACTACCTCCGGACTGTTGACTGATATCCTCAACTGTGGTATAATAGGGTCATCAACAGGAGAACACAATTGATTGAACTGATCGATTGGATCCGCCAACCAGGCGCTTGGAATGATGTTATTGTGCTGTGCGCTGTGATTGCAGTAGTGTTGATTGGTTGCCTGATCAAGCAAGACGGCAAGAATTTCTGGAAGAACTTTTGATGGAGGTTGAGCACCTGATCCAGGCGTATGGGCGTGGCACTGCGCGTATGTATCTGTATCGTGTAGAGTTCCGTGACGTTATCGGGTGCATACAGGAGTTCTGGACGTTCCGCAAGGATGACGACACAGAGTTCCATTTTGTCAATGCAGACCTTGCTGTGATATTTGCAGAACAAAATCAGTGGGAAGTGGTTGACATTTGACCCCAATTGGGGTATAATACCATCATAGTAAGGAGCAGATGATGCAAGTTTATGTGGTTCTGGAAGAAGATCGTGGTTGCGGCGTATCGGTAGCAGGCGTGTTTGCTTCTCTGGCAGCAGCCCAAGCATACCTAGCAGGGCCCAACGGTTCTAACTGCTATCTGGATTCAGAATACGGTGATCTAGTTCAAGAGTAAGGAGAAACGAGATGACACGTCAAGAACAGTTCAAAGCAGAGATGGCCGCATTGCTCAAGAAGTACAACGTCGAGATCAGCGTTGAGGAAAGCGATTGCTTCTGGGAAGGTGCTACAGCTACAGGGATCGAGTTCTGGAGCTATGCTCAATACGACGGCGATGGTAACATGACTGCCGATAAAATCGACTTCACAGTTGGTACCCGCAGCGTCGATCACACCGACTTCGAATAAGGAATTGCAATGCAATACAATGTAATCATCAAACGCCTCCGTGCTCAACTGCAACCGAAGGGTACTGCTCCTATCGTTCTTCTCCGCCCAATGCATAGCGCTGGGATTGAGATGCATGTCGACTTCGTTCAGAAGTGCATTGACGAACTTGAGCGGATTCCGCTCCGTATTGCAATGGGAGACAAGATCACGAACCTGGAGAAGCTAGCGTACCAGCTGTTGCTCGACAGTGCGCACATTGATACAAAGCACGAAGCTGAATGCGAGGCTTAGCTGAAAGCAAACGGTGTTGACTTTTGACCCCATATGAGAGATAATGGGGTCTTTGCACAAAGGAACACAGAATGGACGAATTCGACGTGATGATCTTTGACATCTTCTATAAGTGGACTCCTGAATCTGAGGTTGACTACACCAGGATCCGCGCGGAAGACGAAGTTCATGCATATGAGAAGTTTCTTCGCGCATACCCGGGTGTGGAAATCGTTAACGTTGTGTGCCGCGGGGCTGCTTTTTAATCAAGGTATGATGCGACGGAAATCACGCTGTTTCAGCTGATCGTCAACATAATTTCTGTGGGAGCCAGCACTAAACTGTTCGGCTGGATGGGTCTCGTTGGCTCAGTAATGGGCGCACTGGTTTACTTTATTTGGGCACAACCAGCGCTTTTCGGTTGACCTTTGACCCCAATGGGTGTACAATACCCTCATAGTAAGGAGAATGCACATTGGCTTCATCAATCGTAAAATATCACCGCACCACTACCGACATCGCCGTTCTTAAAACCGAAGACGGTAAGTTCTGGATCGGTGGTTATGTGTCCTTTCTCACTCACCAAAACGGCGAACCACCATACATCTTCATTAACGGTTATTGGGAAACAGAGACCGAAGCGCTGAATGAACTCGGACAAATGACAGGGAATGAGTTTTAATAAATCAGGGTACAATACCCCCATCAACTGACGAAAGGACCTGAAATGAACATCTACACCGTCCGCGACAACCTGAAGAACACGATCGCAGGCAAGGAAAAGCATCTAGCCGGACTACAAGAGTGCATTCGAGGACTTGAGGCCATGGACTGTCAAGACGACAGTTGGTTTCGTGCCACTGTCACAGCAGAGTATCTGGCTATCAACCTGGATGAACTCCGCAACATCCTTGCAGACGTGGAAAAGTGTTGCGAAACTGCCACAGCCAATAGTTAGGCAGGGGGTGGACAGGCAGGGTGGAATCTGATATAGTATGGAGCAGATGATGAACAACGAACGAATTCGAGAACTTGCTCTACAGGCTGGATTGAGTCGTATGCCCAGCAACTGTCCGGATATGGCAGACTTGTATAAAGGTGCCGACTTTGAGTTAGAAAAGTTCGTCGAGTTGATCATCAAGGAGTGTACTGACGTGTTGCACGACAATGAATTGTTAAATCGCCACATCAGTCACGCATTAAACGAACACTTTGGAATTGACTGATCATCAGTTGACTTTTGACCCTATTTGAGAGATAATGGGGTCATCACACAAAGGAACACTGCAATGGAACAAGTATTCGTTCACTCATACGGTGAAGAATCTTACGGGATTGTTTACCGTACTGAAGATGGTCAGTTTGAAGTCTGTGAGGTCCCACAATATGGTGGCGAAGAGCAGTACTACAACACCTATTCTGATTTTGATCAAGCAGTAAAAGTCGCTCGTACTGCATTCATATAATGTTGTCAGTTTTTCGAACTTGCAAAACTGGCAGCAAAAGAAATGAACGAAACTGGGACTTATACCGAATCGAAGTTTCAGGAAAAGTTCCGTGAGCTGGTCGAGTTCTTCAACAAGCTGGAACAGGATCTGCAACATCCCAACTGCGACGGGTACGAAGATCAACGCCGCGTGCTCGCCCCGGGCTGAAAACGAACTGATTATGAGAGGAGTGCTGCAATGACTGAACTGTTGAACTGGCTGCAAGAGCCTGGCAAGTGGAACGATGCTGTACTGATCTGCGGTGTGCTCGCTGTGATCGTCCTTGGCTATCTGATCAAGAAGGACGGCAAGGACTTCTGGAAGAACTTCTGATATGGAGTTCGAGTACCTAATCCAAGCGTACGAGCGCAATGGCCAGCGGATGTACCTGTACCGTGTTGCATTCCGTGATGTTGATGAGAGTGGGTGGGAGTACATGAACGAGTACTGGACATTCCGCAAGGACGACGAGACGGAGTTCCATTTCGCCAACGCAGAGCTTGCTGTGATGTTCGCTGAACAAAATCAATGGAAAGTTGTTGACCTCTGACCCTATCTGTAGTATACTGGGCTTCAGTTAGGAGAAAACAAGATGCAAGCATTGTTAGAGATCACTGAATGGTCTGATCCGAACGCCAACTGCTCTCACCTGTACTGGATGGATGGAGACAAAGCTGTCGGGTACAGCAAGTGGGGCAAGGAACCTCCGGAATACTTCAAGAACCCTATCCGTCTTGACAAGCGTGGCAGGAAGTTCGTAGAAGTCAAGAATCACCCATTCAAGCCCACCATCCAAGCAAACATCATCAAGGTTCAAGGAAGCAAGGGTGCTGTCTACGAGGTCAATCTCGATGAGCAGACTTGCACTTGCAGTGGGTTTAAGTTTCGTGGTGGATGTAAACATCTGAAAGAAGCAACGAAATGACTGATGAGATTGTGTTCGAACGAGCGATGACTGCGGACGAATTCGTCCAGCATTGCAAACAGACATTCAGCTATCTCACCGAGATGATTGTCAATGCTGCAACACCAATCGACGGCATCGACAACCGGTCGTACATTCAACAGCTGACTACCGTACGTCGCTCTATGATGTCGCGGTATGCAAAACTGACTGGCCGTTATCTGCCAACTGATGCTTACCCTGTCGGTTGGGAAGCATATGATGTTGATGGATAACCACCGCGATTGTATAGTGATCCAGGTTCAACTCAAGAACGGTAAGGTTCAGACGATCGTTGTCCCCGCAAACTTCAACGCTCTGATGATGCCACAAGCGAAGTGATCTAACAAGATCATCAGCAAACAAAGCCCGCCATATGGCGGGCTTTTTTGTTGTGTTGCCCAAGTTGGTTTTTTGTTGTATACTTGACCCCATCAACAACTAAGGAGTGCACAAATGCCTCGTGAAACTAAAGCACAACGACTGGAACGCGAAGCAGCAGAGCGAGCAGCGCGTGAAGCTGAACAGGCGGCACAGTACCTGCCCAAATTGATGGCTGCGCTAGAAGAAGCCACTAAAAAGAATAACTACGAACTTACGGTAGTTGACGGCGTATTCAAGCTGCGTGATCGCGACGGTGAAAGCTGGGTAGAGGCGCATTTTCTGCACCCTGTATATACCCAAGAAGATTGGGACCAGCTGGAAAGTCTGGTGTGGGATCTCAAGATGAAGGCAGAAGCTCGTGCAGAAGCTGAACGGAAATACTTGGTAAAACAAGCCGCTCTTGCCAAGCTGAGCAAAGAAGAACGTGAACTGTTGGGTCTGTAAGGAGAACATGATGGCAACCGTACTGAACATTTATTACATCATCGCTGGCTATGAAAAGGGTAGCACTGAACGGAAGTACTGGGAAATCGACAGCCACAGTGGCGGGTGGCCGTTCTGGTCAACGTTCGGTGGCAAACACTTTTCTTCTCTGGAAGAAGCTGCCAAAGTCAAAGCTCGAGAGGCGGGTGATGGATCGATCATGCGTGAACGGATGAGCTCTATTGAGATCCTCAAGGTTTCTGAGATTGCTGAAGTGATCTCTACTGAGCAAATCGTCAGTGAAGCTCGGCAGAAGGCTGAGGAAGAGATCGCAAAGATCCGTCGCGAGTTGGAAGAAAAAGTTGCAGCGTTGGAAAAAATCGGTTGACCGTAAACCAAAATCTGTGTATACTTGACCCCATCAACAACTGAGGACTATATCACTATGATGTCGAACAAACAAATCCGCTCTATCTACAACCGCTATGTTGCTCACCATGGTGAGCGGGAAGCATACGAGATGTTCATGGACGAGTACCCCGATTACGAGGGCGAGCTCAACCTGCTGATCCTCGGCCAACTGGAAGATACTCCTGCTGAACTCGAGGTCAAAGCTCCTGTGATTGACATGATCGATCTCGTTACTGAAGCGTCTGATGAGGATGACCCTCTAGACGTCACTGGGCTTGCTGAAGCTGCTGATCCTGATGACGAGCAAGAAGACCCTCTCGACTTCCCGTGTGCACCGGCGATCACCAAGCCGCTGCCTCCTGCCAAAAAGGCCGTCAAGCCTGCCAAGCCTGTTATCGTAAAGGTCAACAAAACCACCCAGGCGATCGCACTGTACAAGAAAGCAGCGGACAAGTCTCGTAAGGCTATGATTGAACTGTTCGTCAAAGAACTGAACATGACTCCTGCCGGTGCGGCAACGTACGTCAGCATCGTCAAGAAGAAGGTCGGTTGACCTTTGCTCCTAAATCGAGTACAATACCCCCATCAACTAACAAAGGAAACAAAATGCCTCTCATCTTTGGTATCATCGCTGGCGCTGTCAGCATCGCTGCCCTGTTCTTCCTGATGATCCTTCTGTCGACACTGTTCGGCGGGATCATTGGCTGGGTAGTCGGACTCGTGTTCCCGTTCGTCATTGATACGCTGAACCAACTCGCTGGTACTCAGCTGACTGCGTTCGAGATGGGGGCAGTGCTGGGCTTCTTCGGCAGCTTCTTCCGCAGCCACCACAGCACCAAAACCCGGAAAGACTGACTGTGAAAATGGCTTGATCGCTGGAAGGCAAACCGTGCTCGTAAGCTGCTTGTCACGTTCCGTATGAAGTCTGGCAAAAGCATCTCAGCGAGGTGTGAGGAGATCAAGATCAGGAAGAACGGCAACGAGCTTGTTGGGTACGAGATGACGAATGTTGACAAGCGTGATGGTGATAGCACATTCTACATCTGCCTGGAACAAGTCGAAGCAATCTCTACGGAGAAAGTATGAACAGTGAGAAACTACAAGAGCTCGTCAAGCAAGCTACTGTCAAGGTGGATGGGCGAATGAACGAAGTAATTTTTTCGCGCTGCGTCTATGACGTGGACCACAGATATGTTGATTTAGAAATAAGCTCACCGTATGTCGATACTTATACAATCACCGTGTCTGATACATCCAGCGATGAACAAAGTGACCAAGAAATACAATTGCATTTGACAAGATCAGAATTGCAAACAGTCATTGACCGATTGACAAAGGCGCTAGGATGAACGCTGAGAAACTACAAGAGCTCGTCAAGCAAAAGCTCGACTAGCAGAATCGACTTCGATATACTGCGGTCAATTGATCAAGAAACACTTTGGGGTTGAAGAATGAACGAACGAATTCGAGAACTTGCTGTACAAGCTGGATGGAATGGATACGATGCCCTGGACGAACGAAACGAAAAGTTCGCCGAGCTGATCATCCGAGAGTGTGCTCAGGTGGTTGAGAACAAAACCTCCGCTCCTGGGTACGGTGTTGCTGAATCTTGGTGCGATCCTAAGGATCTGTTTGAACATTTTGGAGTTGAATGATGAGCAAACAGGTAATCTATAAAGGGAGCATCCTTGCTAAAGGCAGCCGGCGGCTCTTGGACTGTGGGAAGAGTGGTAGAAGGGTGGATGTTTATACACGGCATTTCCAGTAGTGGTGCTAAAAACGAACACGAAGTTAAACAGACTGCAAAGCAAAATGCAAAAGAGATTGCCCAACGATTGGTTGATAGGATGAAAGAATGAGTAACTATAAAACACACGCACTAGATGAATTCAGAGCCGCAGGGTGGCTGAACGAAGATGGCTCATATAAGGATGAGATGCAACAAGCGATTTGTGAGCATGTTCTAAAGTTGCTTGATGTATTTGCTGGTGAAGGCCACTCGGGTTCGAGTGCTCCATATGCAATCAACATGTTCAGCAAGCTCGCAGCGTTCGAGCCGCTTGTTCCACTAACAGGTGAGGATTGGGAATGGAACGAAGTACAAGATGGCGTTTATCAGAACAAACGATGTTCTCGTGTGTTCAAACAGGCAGATTGTTTCGATGGTCAACCATACGATATTGATGCGGTTGTGTTCTGGGAGTGGTTTAAGAGTGAAGATGGGGAAGTGTATAAAACTTACTTTGGAAGCAGAGATTCGTTCCGTCCGATTACATTCCCATATACCCCACAAAGAGAATATCGGTTTCGACCTACGGAACAGTTTCCGACCGAAACATTGTGAGTTGCTGGAACACAAATTTGTGTTAAGAGCGATATAAACGAACTGGACAACAGTTGGTTCTACAACAACTGCGTACAGAAGCTAGAAGTCGGGCAGTCGGTCGAGATAGACTTTCATGCAATCACAAGGGCAGAATAAAAATGCCAGGCAACCTCGTACACACTTATATCACAGGCAACAGTTTTCCGAACATTTATGGTGGACAGTCTGAAGCAATGTACGGCACCATCACAAAGATTGAACATCTGACGCCACTGATGAAACAACGATGGCCGTGGATGAAGGGAATGTGGAGCGTTGGTGACCACAGGACAACGTACGGTCATTTTCGCACTCTGAAAGAAGCAAAAGCATATGCGGGTGAGCAGTGGCCTGGGTGTGGGTTTCTCACACGATCAAGAATCCGTTGACCTTTTGTTTGTATTAGGGTAAGATTACCACTTCAATCATTAGAAGGGTCAACTAAATGTTTGTGCAACGCTCTGTTCGCGAATGTGATTTCACCGGCAAAAAATACAGCAAACCTGTGCAAGGTGCTGCCGCCGTTGCTCGAGGCGCCACCGGCCGGTCCTGTGAAGTGATGTGGGCTGGTCCTGAGTACCTTGCGTCTATTGGCGCGGAGGTTCTGTCATACGAGCAGGCTGTTGCTGAAGTACATCGCCGCAAGATGGAGTGGGGCGAGATCGCTGCGTGGGACTATAAACTAGATCGGATGAATCGATCCCTGTGCGGTAGTGGTCGAACCTCTGTTTGACATAATATTTATCAGATCTGCAGCGAAATGCTAACCGTTTGATTGTTAAGGGATAATTATGAACGGAAACGTAAAGTGGCATAAAGCAACAGGGCCCGCGTTCAATCCGGGTGAGATGTGGGTTGGTTCAGGCGGTGGAAAAGTGGAGATCGTCTCGGTGCGGCGATATTGTGGTGCACCGGCCGTCGATGATGGTGACCACACATCAAACTATGGTGTGTCGTACAAGTGGGTTGGTTCTGACGGGATTGAACGGTTCCACGAGAAGGATGCTTGGAACTTCCAGGTCCGATACACTCACATCGCCGACCTCAACTTAAAACCACGCCAATAAAAGGATAATGTTGTAAGCCAGAAAGCAATCATATATAGTAGCCTCTGCTCAAGGAGAATATGATATGATCGCTTTCGCTCGCCCGTTTGTTGCTCCACAACCAAAAAAGGATCCAATGACATTCTCATTGATCACAAAGCAAGGTCAGATAATGCAGTTCTATGTCCGCGATGCGGCGGAACTTTATAGAGGACTGTACGGTGGTGTGATCTTGACAGACCAACCCGAAGACCGACAGCGACAATGATCGCCTCGAGCAACAGATAAATAATGATATAACCCACTGGAGACCGCATATATGATCAAAGAGCTATTCCCCACGCGTGTGTACATTGAAGACTTCAACTTTGATGACAACTTCACCATCACACTAACTGCAGTCCTGAAAGAAGCGCACGTCGAAAATATGGCTGACAAGCCAGACTATGAGTCCGCATGTGAAGAGATGTTCCTATTCACTGAAGAACGTCTTGCAAAGTACCCTGAACTAAACAAGTTGCTTGACATCTTCGTTCAGGGGTTTACCGACCTGCTCCGTGCCGATCCAGGCGACCCTGAGTACTACCAACATGATCTAATCATCTCACGGATCCGTGACACGATCATTGGCAAGAACACCAAGCGCCCGTGGGTAAAGCTCGCGTTTATGAAGCGTGGTGGCGCAAAGAAAACGCATATTCACGAGCAGTGCTGCGCGTTTGGGGTGTTCTACCCACAAGATGTTGACAACGCAGTCAAAGGCGCGATGTTGCAACTGCAAAGCCCGCTGCACCTAACACAGCATCACTTTGCCAGCGAAGCAGAGTATGAAGTTGAAACGAAGAAGAACCGTCTAATCATCGCGCCGAACTATGTTTGGCACAGCGTTTCTGAATACCTGTCCGACAAAGAGCGGATGTGTGTTGTTGTCAGCCTGCCAAACTCAATCCTTGAGTAAAACATTTCGCTTCTGAGCAAAAGGGTGAGCTGTTGACGCTCGCCCTTTTTTGTTGTATAGTTAGTCTCACTTACAATGTGAGATTGATATGACGATTCCTTACGAGAGAGCAAGAGCTGTCAGACAGACTGAGCAGTTTCTGCTTGAGCTGTGCGACCCCAAGAAGACACCTCGTGTACCTAAACGCCAACGCGAAATGGCTAAGTTCCTCCTTCGCCATTACCCAACACTGAGTGACTTGAAAACTGTTGAATACGGATGGGACTCACCAAACGGCGCCATTCAGTGCCCGTTTGCAACAACCGATCCGATGTTCGGAGAGTTGAAGTGAACGACAAGCAAAAAATAGATCAGCTTCAGCGGATTATTGCTGAATGTTATCAGGTGATTGGTGTTCTTGCAGACGAGTGCGATCGTTTTGATGATCCTGCCGTAATCAAAGCGCTTGATAACGCATCACAGTCGGAGTTGATCCACGATGATGTTCTTCCTTTCCCGAGCAAACAACTATGACAACACTAAAAAACCTTCGGCTAGAAGCCGGCTTTGGCAGGATCGCTGATCAGCCATCATTCGTTGTTGCTGTCAATAAAGAAGGCAACGTAATCAATCCTGACAAAGGATTTGAGAAACTGGCAATGCTGATTGTTGATCGTCTGTCTGATGTCAATGACCGCGTTCTTGGTGAAACTTCTGTAGACCTCCGTGCAGCGTACATTGCTGAGTTAGGATTGAACCGTGAAGCTGTGTAAGGAATGCGACCACTTCTCACCGCTGGCTGCTGGACTCTGTCGTCATCCAAACAATGGGGTGAATGTTGTTCACGGCGGGACAAAATCTGTGTTTGCAAGCACGAACCGAAACGAACAGACCAGATGTGGCAAGGACGGAAAGTGGTGGGCTGAATATCAACCTCCACCACAGAAACCGTGGTGGAAAATCTGGAGCGCTTGATGCCAACAAGAACAAGAGAAGTTGTTGTGACGAATAAAGCACAGTGTAGGCTGTGTGGTGATGTGATTGAAAGCATGAGTGGACACGATTTTCGTCGGTGCAAGTGTGGCGAGATTTTTGTTGATGGTGGCAGGAACTATATCCGCCGCGGCGCCTCATCACTCGACAATATCATTGAGATGAGTGAGACTTATGAAGAAACATACGAAGCAGATTGGTGAAGAGAACAACAATGGCTGGACGGAACAGCAGCTAGTTGAGATGGTTGGCGACAACAGGTTAGACCAACTCGCGTTTGTTACCGGTTGCACAAAATCGCAATACACAGATCCCAGCCACCCAGAGTTGAGCGGTTATATTATCAGCCGCGATACACTTGAAAAGTTTGCACGAGTGCTGATTGCGGAATGTGCATCGGTTGGGTTCAAAGCAGCATACCCGCACGCTGGCGTGAATGTGCTAACAGCAATCAAACAGCATTTTGATATGGATGACGCGTATGAAAGAACTGAGTGACAAAAAAACGATTGGAAGTTGCGAATGTTTGCTACGCCAATGTAGCAGGCGAGTTTGCGATGTTCACAAATCCCAAATATCGTGGCGAGAGCTTTACTTGGGAATGGTGGGTCGATCATTGTGCGGAAAACGCTGATCTGTGGATGATGATTCACGATGTCCGTGGCGACAAAGAACAAGTAAACACGCTGGCAAAGCAATACGCACGCGAGATTGCTGAACGGCTGATTGATAGGGCAGGACTGCAATGAATGAACAAATCAAGCAGTTGGCTATGAAAGCTGAAGGGACAAAAAAGCACGTCCCTGCTGTATGGCAGTTCTACGATCACGAGTTGGAGAGCTTCGTTCAGTTGGTTGTTGACCAACATGTTGCACTTCTGCAACAACGGTGGTACAATCTGAACAATCAACAGCCTGAACCAAACGAAACACCGCGTGATGTTGGCATGCGAGTTGGCAGAAAAAGCGAATTGATTTCGATGATAGAGCTACTGAAAAACCACTACAAGGAACAACAATGACAGCATCTGTAAATTCAGCAATCGTTGCTGACATTCTCACCCGCCCAGGATTGGAGCGTTTGCAGCAATGGGCTGAGATCGGTCCTGTGCAACGAGCTGCTGTTGAGCTGCTGGTTGAAAATGTGTTGACTGATGCTAAGGCAGCGTGTGCAGAGCACGATATGGAGTCATTTGGCATCCTGCCAATCCGTGCTGCGATCGTGACGAGCTCGTGCATCCAAAATATCGATAGGAAGTTCAGTGGACAGCAAGAAGATTGATCCAGCAGCTGTTGAACGAGCAAAGAGGGCGCTTGAACGGACCGTCGAGCTGTTTGAAGCATTTGCTGATTTTGAAGAGCCTGTGTGCTCAAAGTGCGGCAGAGTGATTTATTGTGGCGTAAACAAACTGTGTGGTGATAACGAGGGTGGACTGAAAAATGCTAAATGATCGATTGAAGCGACAGATTTATTCATCGGGGCTGTACGACTGTCTGTGCGATCCGTACGACAAACACAACACCGGAGATCAGTATGGGTCAATCATGGATGACCTCGACCGCTTTGCGCAGATGATTGCAGAAGAGTGTGCAAGCATTGCTTATAACACAGCCAAAGATGGCGACGCAGCTGCACAAGCGATCCTTTACGAGTTCGACGTCGATGGCGCAAGGAGCCAAAAGTGAGCGATTGATCCAAGAATATCGCGGGTTTGAGATACGAAAACACATCGATGGATCGTTTGTTGCATATAAAGGTGATATGACGTATTGCAAAACAAACACAGCCTGGTCTGCGATCGTATACATCGACGAACTTTTATCACCTTGACATGTTGACTTTTACCCTAAACTGTGTTATAGTGGCCATTCATTAGTCAGTCTTCTTACTGGAAGCGCGGTCGGTAACCGATTCCGACTCGACGCGGCCGGCGGCGAAAGGTTTGGTCACCAAAGTAGCTGCTCCCCGACGTGACAAAGGAAGTCCCTCTGACCAAGGGCTGCTGGTGCAAACCCAGCCGCTTCCCGTAAGAAGATTGCATAACAGGTTTGGAGTACATTGTGGGAAAAGAGTTGTTTACCCGTAAGGAATCGAAGCGATATCCTGGGATGTTTGTCAAGAAGTACACCCGCCGCGTGTTCTTTGATAACCTGTGGCATGAGAATGATGACTTGTTGGAAGCTCGCGGACACGTTGAGATGGAAGACGGTACCGTTGTTGTTCGTCCATTCACGAAAATCTTCAACCGTGGAGAAAACGGTACAGACATCGATCGTGATCGCCGGGTGATTGCCGTTCGCAAAGTCAACGGGTTCATGGCATGTGCTACGTACGTGCCTGAAGTCAACGACGTTGTGATATCCACAACAGGATCTTTGGATTCTGACTTCGTTGGCTATGCTGCAGATTACATCAACGAGCATGTCCGCAAGGTGATTGCAGATCGGTTTGACACGTATGGTGGCAAAGCGCGCGAAACGTTCATGTTTGAGATCGTCCACAAAGACGATCCGCATATCGTTCCGGAGCAGTGTGGTGCATACCTGATCGGTGTTCGCCGAGTTGACGATGTTGCACCTTATGTGTCGAACGGAGTTCACGAAAACCAGCTGGATATGATTGCGCGCGTGATGGGCGTCATGCGTCCGCAGTGGGGCGAGTATAGGTTTGATGAAGTTGTCCAGTTTGCAAAGCAGTGCAAACACGAAGGGTATGTTGTGTACGATTTGTTTGACGGCAAATCGTTGAAAATCAAGTCGCCATACTACCTGGCGTTGAAAGCTGCTGCTCGCAAGAAAGACATCCTGGCGCTGGCAAAGGAACATATCGACGAAGAGTTCTATCCTCTGGTCGATCATTTGAAGTCGTTAGGCGAAGCTTTCTCTGCAAAAACAGAGCAGGAGCGCTTGGACTATATGAGAAACTGGTTGGTGGAGAACTATCGTGGATAACAAACCATTGACAGCAACGCAGGTGATGGACCAGATCCAGAAAGCGAAGGAACTGCTTGAGGCGATGGAGCACGGCGACCAGTGGACGCTGATTGCTCCCAACGGTTTGGTCTTTCGCGGATCATTAGAACAATTAGAACAAATCATGCGAGAGTTGGCTGAACGGCAATGTCAAGCAATGATCAGACAGCCTGTTGACTTTGCCGCAGATTTCAAATACAATAACCGTACATAAACAAACGTAAAGAGAGAAAGAAATGATTGTCAAGTTTCCTGAACGCTCAAGATAAAAAAATCACTAAACTGAAACAGCAAAAATGAGCAACTTGTGGTTCAACATTAGATTTGGCACCTACCACTGGCAGTGGGGGCCTGACGGTATGACGTTCCGTCACAATCCTGCGCAACAACAGTGGCGTGAAACTGATCCAAAAACGTGGAAGTGGTTTGCTGTGTATTGCATATTTGGGAGACATCTATCGTGAGCAAACTTGCTGCACAAATCAACGGAAAACTGACAGGTCAAGTCCGTGCAATGGACCGTGATCTCAAGCCTGCAAACTTCTACAGCGTGGATGTTGCTGTTGGCACAGCAGGCGCATATACACAAGTAACGAGCGGGTTTGCAAAGCAATGCAAGATCGGCGTGACGTTTGAAAAGTACACATGGTTGTATGGTGAACAAGAGTTCGGACCAGCACTGTCTGACCTCAAGCGCGCAATGATCGAAGAAGTGTTTGGTGAGTTCCGCCCGATCATTCTTGAAATGCGAGCTGCAATCTACGACCGTGATGATGCTCGGATGCGTAAACTGCTTGCCGAGCTCGAGAACCAAATGTTTGTTGATGGAGTGTGAAGTGAGCTCCGCACGAAAGAAGTCCGCTATTCTCAAGGCTGAGCGCGAGGCGGACAGCGCACAACAGCAGCTGGTGATGCTGCGGTATCACAACGATTTGATCAGAGCGGCTGTTGACGTGATGATTGACATATACACAGAACTGATTGACAGCGCGAAAGCAGTCTGTCAGTCACCGACCGCTGAAACAATAGAACGGCTCCAGTATGCTGTTAGTAAACTAGAAGATGCTGAACACATAGAACGTTAATGTTTAACCGTTTGGCTATCACAACCACTGTAACAATTTAAAACACAAAGGAACAATAATGGCAACACAAGAAATCATCACACGACTGCAAAACACAATAGACGGTAAGAAAGCGCTTGCGAAAGACATTCTCCGTCATATTCAACTGGAAACTAATCCACAGAGCTTGTTTCTGCTCAATGCGCAGCTTCAATTCCTTGAGTTAAACATCCACGAGCTGGATACAATCCGGTCCGATTTGGTAAAAGATGCAGAAGCTGTACAACCTACCACAACCAGCCCTACAGTCGTGTTATTGGATGATGCGATTGCGTTGGCTGACACATTGACAGAGAACACTGCAACAACAGCTGTACCAGACGACACACAATCAGTAACAGAAGAAAGTGTGCCTACCACCCCAACAGCAACCACAAAAACACGGAAAACAAAATGATTGTTCTCAATGGCTTGACTAAACGGCAAGCTGTAATCGCTCAGCTGCTGTGGACAGCGGAAACGTGGGAGCAGACAGAAGCGATTGTTCAGGCGTACGGAAAAGAAGCAAACACCGTACGATATCTGCTCGCTTTGGCATGCATTGACGAAGAAGTTCAAGATGAACATCATTGTGAGCAAGCGCGTGAGATGCTCACAAACGTTAGTAAAGGATAACAACATGGCCGGACAAGGAACAATCGCTGTCTACACTTTCACTGTATCGCAACCGTTAACAGATGAGCAGATGGAGTACCTTAATGCAGCATTGCAGAAACTGCCCTGTGTGGACAAGGTTCACTATACAGACCTTCCCGACTGGGTTATGGACGTCGGACTTGCTGCAACAGGCTCATGATGACAAAACTATTCATTGATGATGAGCGGTTCCCTGTCACAGACGACTGGGTGATCGTTCGGTCGAGCAAACAGGCAATCGCGTGGGTGCAAACTTATGGGATTCCAACACATATTTCGTTCGACCATGATCTTGGTGGTGATGACACCAGCCGTGTGTTTATTCAGTGGCTGACGGACCAACTGATTGACGAAAAACTGAAGTTCCCGCCAAACTTCTCATTCACCGTACACTCACAGAACCCGATCGGAGCACGGTGGATCCAAGGCACTATGGACGGCTTGGTCAAAAACTTCGGTTGACCTTTTTATCGGTTGCGAGCATACTTCTTGCACATTGATTGAGAACTAAATGATTACCGTATACACAGAAGCAGGCAAAGTCCCCGTCAAGTGGTGGACGTTCCCTGCTGGCGAACGCTCGTGCAAGATTGAGGGCGAACTGGACACGGAAGTGTTGGTCAAAGTTGACTACCGCTCGAGCGATGACTTCGTTGACATGATGCTGGTTGTTAACGCAATCCGCAACGTTGAGTCGACGATTGTGATTGACGCGCTGATCCCGTACTTTCCTGCGGCCCGACAAGACCGTGTGATGACTGACGGTGAGCCGTTTGCATTGCAGGTGTTTGCACAGATGGTCAAGTTGTGCAACTTCCGCCACGTTGAGGTGTGGGATCCGCACAGCGATGTTCTTGCCGGGATGTTCGATCCTGGTCAACTGCTGATTGTCCCACAGTGGGAACTGTTTGGTTTCTTAGGTGACGGCGGTGATCAGACAAACACATTCCTCGTCTCACCCGATGCTGGTGCTCTGAAGAAGATTTACAAACTCGCGCAGCGCGTGAACCTTCCTGTGATCGAGGCGATGAAGGTCCGTGATGTTGCAACCGGTGCAATCACTCATACTCGTGTTGACGTATCAACCAGGCCTGACGGTCCTGTCACTCTGTATGTTGTCGATGACATTATTGACGGCGGCCGCACATTCGTTGAACTTGCTGCTGTGTTGCGTGAAGCATATGAGATTGAAGAACTCGTATTGTTTGCAACACATGGAATCTTCAGCAAAGGTCTGGAAGTGCTTGAGTGCTATGACCGAATCTTCGTCGCGAACAACATGTCGGACCTCGACCTCGATAAATTCAACAACCGCAACGCTGTTGACCCTGAATAAAAAATACTGTATAATCAACACACGATAAACAACTGAAGGAAACCAAATGTCTCGTTTTCAGCAAACTGCTCTGACCTCTTGTGACAGTTACAAACTCGGCCACGCTGACCAATATCCGCCTGGCACCACGAAAGTGTACAGCAACTTCACCCCTCGCTCGATTCGTCACTTGAACGTCCCCGATCAATACAAACCGACGGAGATTGTGTGGTTTGGTCTGCAAATCTTCCTGCAAGACCTCGTTGCTGTGTGGGATGAGACTTTCTTCAAGCAGCCGAAAGAAGCAGTGGTAGCAGAGTTCGTTGAGATCGCTGGTCCTTTCTGCGGCCCGAACGGCTTTGCTGGTAAGCGGTTGGAGCAACTGCATGATCTGGGCTATCTGCCGCTGGAGATCCGTGCTCTGCCTGAAGGTTCGCTTGTCCCTGCAAACGTCCCTGTGTTGACGATCACAAACACAGTCCCTGAGGCATTCTGGCTGCCAAACTTCATGGAAGCGTGGATGTCTGCTGATCTGTGGAAGGCTTCAACCTCTGCCACGATCTCGTACGCATATCGCCAGATCATCAACAAGTACGCTGACCTCACAGGTGGCAGCAAAGAGTTCATTATGTGGCAAGGCCACGACTTCAGCCCTCGTGGTATGTCTGGGATTGCTGACGCTGCTCGTTCTGGCGCTGGACACTTGCTGTCGTTCGCTGGTACTGACAACATTCCTGCTGTCAAGTTGGTTCGTGATGTCTATGACGGCAAGGCAACTTTCATTGGCGGTTCTGTCCCCGCTACCGAGCACAGCGTGATGTGTGCTGGTGGCAAGGAAACCGAGATTGAGACGTTCCGCCGCCTGATCAAGACGTACCCGTCTGGCGTTCTGTCGATCGTCTCTGACACTTGGGACTTCTGGAATGTGATCACAAACATTGCTCAAGAACTGAAGCAAGAGATCCTCGACCGCACCCCTGACGAACTCGGTCTGGCAAAGGTTGTCTTCCGACCTGACAGTGGCGATCCTGTTCGGATTATTGCTGGCTATGAAGCACTCAATGTCTCATCTCTGGATGACGCTCAACTGTTCAAGGCGCTCGCTGATGAGCGGTTTGATGGTGTCGTTCGCTGCCAAGGGAAGTACTACACCGTTGAACGGATCGACGGCGAATGGTGCGATGAGGTTGAGGTGAAAGAGATTGCTGCTGCTGTTACAGAAGGTGCTGTCGTTACGCTATGGAAGGGATTTGGCGGCACCGCTAACGATCTCGGCTACAAGACGCTGAACCAGCGCGTTGGCCTGATCTACGGCGACAGCATCACGCCTGCTCGTGCTGATGAGATCCTTCGCCGGCTTGCTGCCAAAGGGTTCGCGTCTGACAACATTGTGTTTGGCATTGGGTCGTACACGTTCCAGTACAACACCCGCGATTCGCTAGGGTTTGCGATGAAGGCAACGTATGTTGAGATCGATGGCAAGCCTGTCGAAATCTTCAAGGACCCTGTGACCGACAACGGTACCAAAAAGTCTGCGAAGGGGTTGCTGCAGGTCGTCCGTCAAGGCAACCGTCTCGCATTGCGCGATCAAGTATCGTGGGCGGAAGAAAAGCAGGGCGAGATGCGTACCGTGTTCCTCAACGGCAAAATCACCGTTCAGGAATCGTTCGCTGACATTCGCTCACGACTTGGCATCATGTAACCAAATCCGCTGTTGACCGATCGGGCTTCTTGGTGTATAATATCAAGAAGCCCTTTTTATTTGTGAGGAAACAATGATTTACCTGGACTTGGATGGTGTATTTGCGGACTTTGGTAAAGCAATCAAGACGCATGCGCCTGGCAAAGACTACACTGATAACCCACAGGCTGTGTGGGGTGTTTTAGACAAAGTGCCGAACCTGTTTGGCAACTTGGATATTATCCCAGGCAGTCAATGGCTTTTCACACGGTTGACAGCCCACCACAACTGCCAGATGCTGACAGCACTGCCTTTACCGTCTGAGCAGCTTGTTCATGCTCAACGTGATAAAGTTGACTGGGTCCACAAGTACTTGTCAAAAACGATCCAGGTGAACTGCGTGCAGGACTGGCGACACAAAAAATACTTCTGCCGAAACAACACAGATGTGTTGATTGATGTTTCGCCACGAAACATCAACGAGTGGGTGCAAGCTGGCGGCATTGGGATTTTACACACAACACCTGAACGAACTTGGCAACAAATTGTATCTCGTTAACATGACACAAGCAGAAATGGATGTTAGGATCATTATGGACTGATTACAATAGCAGTGATCAATGTGGTGGCACAACTGACCGAGGAGAAATGAAATGTTGTTGAGTGTTTTTGAGCGTGAGCATACTGTACAGTCGATTGTTGCTGAAGTGCACAATCACGGTAGCCGCTTTGAGATGTGCGGGATGCTGGAAGGTGAACTGGTAGCATCGTCTCGTCATGATGACTTGCAAGCTGCAGAAGACGCGGCGGAAGACTTCATACTGTCATATGAATGAGCAATGCTTTGAGGAATGAGTGCATAACAAGGAGCACAATATGCGTGCACGTCAGGGTGTAAATCAGAACTGTGTTATTCGCATAAAACAAAGCCTCGAAAGAAAAAGTGTGTCGTTGACATTGGGTGTTAGTTGTGGTATAGTGCTGTTCAACAATATAGGAGAAACCTGTGGCTGACAGATTTGATTTGGAACAAGCAATCCTCGCGATGTGGTCAACGAAAGAAGACATTGATCTGTTGCTTGAGCAGTATCTTGATGGTCCAAAACCGATGACGGAAGATGAAGTGTCGAACTTCTTGATCGGTCTAGCAGCGATTCACGACGCGCGTAGCCAGCGAGCGTTTTCGATCTTTGAGAAACTGGTCACTGACCGTAAAGTGCTATGATCATTGAAGCATTCAAGGAAGCATTAGCAACTGCCCGCAAGCGGAAGGCCGCTCGAGCGGAGGCTGACGAAAAGGCGTATATCGCCAAGGTGTTCAATGACCGCTACACATATCGCAAGCAGTATGTTGAGGGGCTAAAATACCTTCCTGGCTCTGCTTACGGTTTGCAGCCTCGTGCTGGGTATGCATGGATGTGCTCATCTTGCAACAAAGTGCACCATCCTGTAGAATCATCCGTGTTTGACGGTTTGCATTACCCGAAGTGTTGTGACCACCCTGAAGGCAACCGGTTGTACGACAAGATACGGACGAAGTGACTCGTTAGATCATAGCGCATTGCGGTGTGCTATCGTGTAGTGAGTGCTAGAAATAGCGATTGGAGCAGCCCGAATACCCAGGAGGTCAAGACTGCCCGATCAAAAGACGATGGACCATAGAAAGGTGTGCGAGGAGCCGATACCGCTACGCATTGAGCCGCACACTTGCCGCAAGGCTAGCCTGAATCAACAGGACCGTTGCATACCGCAGATGGCTGGGGTGTGACACGCGGAGTCTGAAGCCGAGACCCGAGGGCTCAAACTCGTCGATAAAGGTTGGAACCCCTACTCACTACACCTGTTGACCCTAACCGAGTTTTGTGTTATAGTGTACACATCTAATCAACTGAACGAAAGTTACATAATGGCTAAAACCAATCCGTACATTCAAGCGATTGACCTGTTGACCGGTCCTGTCGAACTGAACTACAAGCAGATTGTTATTGAGTTGGCAAAGCGCCATCCAACAATCTTCGTCAAGTTGGCCGCTGGACCCGGATTTAAAGCAGAAAAATGGATGTACGCTGTTTATGACTGCATGATGGGTAACCGCAAGGATGAAGCAATCAAGACGCTTCGTGCCGCTACCGGAATGGGGCTGACAGAAGCAAAAGACATCTGCGACAACATTCAGAACCATCTATACCCGCATGCTGGTGTTGGGTATTACGTTGGCGCTGCTCGGCTGTCAGATGAACACAATGTGATCGCTCTGCGAATCGCTAAACTGAAAGGTTGAAAATGAAGGCTATTATCATTGCTGCACTTGCAGCAGTTGCATTGACTGGCTGTGGCTGGGTTGACCGTCAAGTCGCGTCCGTTACTGGTGGTGCTACGGAAACATGCGTTGGTGGTGTGTTGTACCTCCAGTTCACTTCTGGTGCTTCTGTCGCATACAATCCTGACGGGACAATTAAGCAGTGCAAATGAGTGAACTTGAGCAACTTCGCGAGGAAAACACTCGTCTGAAAAACATCATCCGCCACGCGGTGGCGGAGAAGACTGGTGTGTTTTTCGTTTGTGGAGAAGGCGGCGAAACAGGTCCAGATGGGCTTCCAAAACTGATTCTGATATGTCCCGCATATGGGCTCGATGGTTTTGCTGTATACACGAAAACAACCGACTATTCTGCACCGAGTTACTAACATGACAATGCACCTGTTGAACGTTCGAGACCCTCAGAGCCGTAAAAAAACTAAGCCTACAAAGGCTATGGTTGCTGAGTGGCAGGCTGAATGTCATCAGCGAAACAAGTGGTTGAAAAGTCTTGGGTTGGCAAAACAAACGTTTGAACAGTTTCTTGACGAGAAGCACGGTAAAGTAAAAAAACAGCCTCAGAGATTCGAACCATTAAAACTACAACAGCAACAGACACGTGAAACACCTTACCATCCGAGTCTGTCTACGATGTGTGGACCTTGTGTGAAAACACCACCAAAAGTTTACACTGGCACTGCAATGTTGGGGATAGGAACGCTTCACAAAAGTAATAGCGTGCCTATTTTCAGCAAAGATGAAGCACAAGATATCGCAAAGATGCGTAGATCGTAAAGGAATGATGATGATTAAGAAATTATTAGTTGCTGCAGCACTTTGTTTGGTTGCTGTTCCCGCCTTACCACAAACTTGGGTTAAAATTACAGATTCTACTGGTGGACTCCGTCTTGTTGTTGACTCATCAACAATTAAGGTTGACACTTATTCAAAGCGTGGAGCGGTTGCACATCGTGTTTCTGCCACAATGCAGTACACAGGTACCAGAATTCTTCCCCCATTCATCGCAATCATTGACGCAGATGATTGCACAGAACGCGGCGGGGGCGTCCTCGTAAACGTATTGAACAATCAAGAATCAATAACCTATGTGTGGGACAAAGATGGACGAAAAATGTATGATGCACAAGGACAGTTTTTGTGTGGTTGGCTGCTGAGAAAAATTGAGTTGTATGAGAAAGAAAAACAGCAAAACCAGAATGAGTTGAGCAATAGACCTTCTGCATAAACAAGCGTTAACAACATGAGAGTAGTTTCAAAGTTTCAGGATTTTTATGATGGCTGTCTTGCTTACGGGCACGACGAAACCGTCGTGTACGTTCGGAATACTACTGAATACTCTTTCAGCGACAAAGATGCCAAACAACATCCGCAGATTATCCGCGATCTGTATGATCTGTTTAAAAAACTGAGATCAAAAGATGCAGACCAAGCGTTTGCTGATCATTCCTGGCGGCGGTGGTATAGCAGGTACGAAACAATCACAGGGTTTCAAACAAAAACACACAATTTCACATTCAGCACGTTCGGCGTTCTGTTTTGTGGCAAGTATTATCCTGGTGTTAGATGTGAGCGTGCTCCAAAAGGACAGATGACTAAAGATGCAACTTTCTGGTTCTATAAACCGGAAGAAATCATTGCGTTTATGGCTGAGCATGGTGTAGACGCAGAAAAGAAAACACTCGGCAAGTACACAAAAAGAACAACTGCTGACGTCGTTCGTGATTTCTTCGTCGTCAAACAGCCCGATGTCGATTGGCTGATTGAGCACAAGGTAACAAGCATTGTGTTTGATGCACGCGATGGTAATATCATCGTCAATCCGTGCTTGAAGAACTACGAGTTCTTCCGTGCTGTTGACCA
>Ga0194136_1000350_pt1 | contig 24639 bp, 23 predicted proteins | sample TARM_MetaG_T3A_1_FD_134023 | JGI IMG/M metagenome (GOLD analysis project Ga0194136, IMG submission 134023) | Freshwater microbial communities from Pennsylvania, USA, analyzing microbe dynamics in response to fracking - TARM_MetaG_T3A_14 (version 2) | ecosystem: Environmental > Aquatic >...
ATAAAGAATTTGGTGCAACCATCGGTGAATCGACCGTTGCACAGAAGTTATTATATTCCAAAACAGGTGTGACTTATCCAGAGTGATTATCATGTCACGATAAACGGGAGTTCAGGATTAATACATAGACAGCTATCCCTTACTTACTTTAATGTGTTAAAATATTAACAAACGAATGATTATAGTTCTAAGGGAGAATGGTTAATATGATAGTTAATAAACAAATGAAAATAGGCGTTTTATTGTTAAGTGTGTTTACGCTTTTGGGTTGTGCAGCAAACGATGAAACTGAAAAAGCAACTGATGTAGTGAGTCAGGCATCACCTACAACAGAAAATTATGTAGGTGATCCTTTAAAAATTACGAAAACACCGACATCGAGAACCGAAACCTTGTTACATACCGCAGTGCAAATTCAAGTTTTTCACGAAGGCGAGGAAGTAGAAGCAGCATTGAATGATGTATTTGATTATATGGAAGCAATGGAAGTACAATTCAGTACTAATTTAGAAGGTTCGGATGTATATCGAATAAATCAAGCAGCTGGCGTAGAAGCAGTTGAAGTAGATGAAGAAACCTTCGCAGTAATTAAACAAGCATTAAATATTGCTGAACAAAGCAAAGGTAAGTTTGATATTTCCATTGGTGCCGTTACAAACTTGTGGCAGATTGGATCTGATGATGCGCGTAAACCTAGTGATGATGAAATAGATGCGGCATTACCTTTAATTGATTATCGAAAAATTACCATAGATGAAGAAAATCTAACAGTTAAACTAGAGGTAAAGGGTATGGTCATTGAATTGGGAGGAATATCCAAAGGCTACATCGGAGGTAGAGTTCGAGATATATTAGCTAGTCACGGTGTAACGACCGCTATCATTAATTTAGGTGGTAACGTTGTTGTAATGGGCACATCACCATCTAATGAAGAGGGTTGGAATGTAGGTGTTCAAGATCCAGATGAAACACGAGGACAAGTCGTAGGGACACAAAGAATTACAAATGGTGCAGTCGTAACTTCAGGAATTTATGAACGCTTTCTCGAAGTAGATGGCATTAAATATCATCATATCTTAGATCCGTTGACTGGATATCCTCTAGACAATGAGATTTCAGGTGTAACTGTTTTTGCTAATAGTTCATTTGAGGGAGATTCTTATTCAACGGCATTATTCTTGTTTGGTATTGAGGACGGGATAGATTTTGTCGAATCCATTGAAGGTTTAGAAGCCGTTTTTGTAGATAAAGATCATGGTGTCCATCTTACATCCGGATTAAAAGACACCTTTGAATTAATTAATGAGGAGTATCACTTAGTAGATGAATAAAGAAAAAATATTAATATTTCTAGAGTTTGTAGAATTAAGAACTAAAATAGCTAGCGTTTTTCCAATGATGATCGGTTTTATGTGGACGTACTATCATTATCAACAATTTAATTGGTTAAATTCAATTTTATTTGCGATTTCAGTCATATTTTTTGATATGTGTACAACTGCAATTAATAATACTGTTGATTATCATAAGGCAATAGATATGAATTATAAGCATGAAGAAAATATTATCGGTAGAAATAATTTAAGTTTTAAAACAATGATTATGATAGTCTTGGCATTATTAACGATTGCGACTGTGTTTGCGATTAGTTTAATATTTCGCACTGATTTTCTGTTATTAATATTAGGGGGAACTTGTTTCTTCTTGGGTATTACGTATACATTTGGGCCAACCCCAATTTCAAGAAGCCCATTTGGCGAAATCGTGTCAGGTGGGACGATGGGATTTGGTATATTCTTTCTAGCGGTCTATATGACGATGTATGAAGAGTTATTGACATCAGTTCACACGATGAGATATATCAATATTAATTTTGCTTGGTTTGAAGCAATGAAGGTATTTATGATGAGCATCCCTTTGATTTGTTTAATTGCGAATATCATGCTAGCCAATAATACACACGATTTAGAAACGGATATCATTAATGAGCGTAAGACTTTAGTTTTCTATATAGGAAAGAAAAATGCAGTTATTCTGTACCAACTATTAAGTTTATTACCATGGATAGCATGGTTGTTGTATATAGTAAGTGGTATTTTACCAATCTGGTCAATTATAAGTTTTGGTTTAATACCTAAACATTATGCTAGTGTGATGCGTTTTAAAGAAAAACAAACAAGAGAAACTTTTCCAGAAGCGATTAAAAGTTTCACCTTGTTTGCAAGTATGTATGTAATTGTATTGCTTTTAGCAAGCATCTTTGCTTAACGGTCATAGGGGAAGGATCAACTCATCCTCACTCATGGTTCCTAGAATTTCGATAATAAAATCGTGAGGGAGACAAATTGCAGTTTGTCCTGGGCGGCTAATCCATCCTGTTTTAACGCCAACTTGATCAGGACTATTATCTTCTTTAATGCGTATTCGGTCGCCTTGCTTCTCGATTATATTATATTGATCTTGATTAGGATGGTATGTTTTTATTTCTTGCTCAGAACCTTCTTTTAAGATGAAACGGTCAACTTCTTGGCCGTTTATTTTTATAATTGCCACAATTTCTTGGTTTTCTGATTGATTACCATAGACATAGGCAGTTACTAATGTTGGTGCAAAAGAAAGAAGTAAAGCAAGACCAATGATGACAAAATCAAAAGGTCGAAATTGTTTGAAAAATATTTTCATTTAATCACCTCTATTTTCAAAAGAATAACACTTAACTACTATTGTATTCCAAACACAGAGCCTTTTCTAGCTTTTGTATGTTTTTTTTGTTATCATTATTAGTGTGCAAAAATTATTATTAGGCATTAATAAGAAAAAAGGAGATAGATAATTATGGCAATTAAGGCAGATGTAAGAAAAAGTACTGGTACAAGTGCTTCTCGTAAAGCGCGTAAAGTAGGTTTAATTCCAGTTACCTTATATGGGAATGGTATTGAAACAGTTTCTTTAACTGTAGATCGTCGTGAGTTTGACGCTTTGTTGAAACGTGAGGGGGCAAACGCAGTCTTTGATCTTGAGTATGATGGCAATGTTCAAAAAGTTTGGATCAAAGATTTTGCTAAAGCATCATTACAAGATGAGTTTTATAGCTTAGACTTAGAGGCGATTTCTAAGGACCAAAAATTAACTGTTGATGTTCCTTTAGTACTTATCAATGAAGAAACATTAAAAGAGGGCATTGTTGAATTAATCGCTAATACCGTTCAAGTGGAAACAAAACCGGATAATATTCCTTCCAATATTGAAATCGATGTTGAAGGATTAGTAATTGGGGATGTTAAAACAGTTGCTGATTTAAGTATTCCTGAAAATGTTGAAGTTTTAGATGATGCGCAACAAACAGTGTTAACAGTTTCAGCTCCAACAGAAGTTCCAGAGGAATCAGATGAAGAAGTAGTTGAGCCAGAAGTTATTGGTGAAGAGGAAACTCAAGAAGATTAATAGATGTTAAAAACACGTGCTAAATTTCAGCGCGTGTTTTTTTATGAGAAAATTATTGTATTAGGTTGACTTTATACAATACAAATACAATAATATAAAAAGAAAGGAGAGAGGATAATGAGCCAAACGCTAAAAGAAAAAATCAAATTGGCAGCTAAAGAAATCGGCATCGATAAAATAGGTTTTACGACAGCTGAACCTTTTGAACATTTAAAAGAATCATTAGAAGAACAACAAGCAGCTGGGCATTCAACTGGCTTTGAACATGGAGTTTTAGAAGAAAGATTATACCCAGAAAAGATATTTGATCACCCTAAAAGCATCATTTCTATTGCATTGGCTTATCCAAGTAAGCTTAAAAATCCTCTCCCACAAGAAAAAGAAAACAGACGTGGATCATTTGCAAGGGCATCATGGGGAATTGACTATCATGATATTCTTCGTGATCGAATGAATAAGCTGATTGATTTTATTAAGCAAGAGGCATCAACTGCAACTTTTAAGCCGATGGTTGATACAGGTGAACTAATAGATGTAGTGACAGCTGAACGAGCTGGTTTAGGCTTTATTGGGCGAAACGGCTTATTAATTACGAAAGAGTTTGGTTCCTATGTATATCTAGGTGAAATTATCACTGACTTAGAGTTTGAACCTGATGAAAGAGTTCCCTTTGGTTGTGGTGACTGTATGCGTTGCATCACAGCATGTCCACCAAGTGCACTCTTAGGAGATGGCCGTATTAATGGACGTGAATGCCTTTCTTATCAAACTCAAACTAAGGGCTATATGGAAGAAAAATATAGACGGCAAATCACTCATGTAATATATGGATGTGATATTTGTCAGTTGGTTTGTCCATATAATCAAGGTATCGATTCACATATCCATCCTGAGATGCTGCCTACTCCGGAAGAGGTACAACCGGCTTTAAAACCTTTGTTGACCATTTCAAATAAGGATTTCAAAGAACAATTTGGCCATATGGCTGGTTCTTGGCGTGGGAAAAAACCATTACAAAGAAACGCGATTATTGCTTTAGCGAACTATCGTGATCAAACTGCCTTACCACAACTTATTGAAGTGATGGAAGAAGATCCACGGCCAATGATTAGGGGAACTGCTGCATGGGCAATTGGACAAATTCAACGTTATAAAAACGAAGCACTGATAGAATGCGTAGCAGATCAATTGGAAAAAGAAACAGATCCGGAAACGATTGAAGAAATGACTAAAGCGCTAGAAACGCTTAGGACCAAAAGGTTGCCTCGTTCAATGCGTTAATAATATTAAAGAAATTAGGGAATAAATTGAAAAATCATATTGTATTATTTGAACCATTAATGCCTGCAAATACAGGTAATATAGCTAGAACTTGCGCCGGAACAAATACGGCGCTTCATTTGATTGAGCCTTTAGGTTTTAGTACGGATGATAAAATGTTAAAAAGAGCAGGCTTAGATTATTGGCATAGCGTTGATATTACCTATCATAAAAATATGGCTGCTTTTTTAGAGTTTGTTGGCGAGCGTAGTTTATACTTAATCACAAAATTTGCACCGAAAATTTATAGCGATGAAAATTTAGCTAGTAATGAATCTGGGGAACAGTTTTTCTTGTTTGGTAAAGAAACGACAGGATTACCGATTGAGTTAATGGAAGAATTAAAAGATGCTTGTTTACGTATACCGATGAATGATGAACATGTACGTTCTTTAAACTTATCCAATACGGCAAATATCATTATTTTTGAAGCGCTACGTCAACAGAACTTTGCTGGCTTGGAAATAATTCATCATTACGACGATACTGATAAAGCACAACAATTGAACTGGTAGTTGGCTTGACTTTTATTGTGTCTGAATTATAATTAAGTAAATATGTAACGAATAGTAATTATGGTGTTTGTCCAGAGAGACGGTGGTTGGTGAGAACCGTTCAAACTAAATAGTGAATCCACGTTATCAAATAGCCTATGAAAACATTAGAGTAAGTAGTGCCGGTGTTCGCCGTTATCGATTTTGAGAGCATGACAAGTTTATTTGTTATGAACACGGGTGGTACCGCGAATTTAGACCTTCGTCCCAGATTTTGACGAGGGTCTTTTTGTGTATAAATGTTTCATAAAATTAGGAGGGAGTATTATGTTAGATCGTAAATTACTGCGTGACCATTTTGAAGATTTGACGAAATTGTTAATTAATCGAGGTATTACACTAGAGGTATTAAATGAATATCGTGATTTGGATGAAGAAAGATTAGCGTTATTGAACGAAGTTGAGCAACAAAAACAAACACGGAATCAAGTTACACAAGAAATTGCTACTTTGAAACGTAACAAGGAAAGTGCAGATGATAAGATTTCTGAAATGCAAGAAATAGGTAAAGTAATCAAAGAAAATGATGAAAAGTTGAATAAATTAACTGGACGTATAGAAGAAATTGAGCATCGTTTACCCAACATTCCTCATGAATCAGTGCCGGTTGGAGAAGATGAGGAAGATAATGTGGAAATCCGCAGATGGGGAACAAAACCAGAATTTGATTTTGAACCGCTAAATCACTGGGATATTGCTGAAAAATTAGATATCTTAGACTTTGAACGTGGAGCAAAAGTTGCTGGCAGTCGTTTTGTTTATTATAAAGGTTTGGGGGCACGTCTTGAAAGGGCCATCTATAACTTTATGTTAGATCAACATACAATTAACAATGGCTATACCGAAATGTTACCACCTTATATCGTTAATGAACAAGCAATGTTTGGTACAGGGCAATATCCTAAATTTGTTGAAGATACTTTCCAATTAAATGATGATCGTAATCTTACATTGATTCCAACCGCAGAAGTACCGTTGACAAACTTTTATGCCAATGAAATCTTAGATGAGGAGCAATTACCGGTTAAATTTACAGCCTTAGCCCCATCTTTCAGGTCAGAAGCCGGAAGCGCTGGACGTGATACGCGTGGATTAATTAGAATGCATCAATTTAATAAAGTTGAACTCGTAAAATTTGCGCATCCAGAACATTCTTATGAAGAGTTAGAATCAATGACATCAGATGCTGAGGGAATCTTACAAGCATTAAACTTACCATATAGAACAATTGTACTCTGCACAGGAGATATGGGTTTCTCAGCTGCCAAAACGTATGATATTGAAGTTTGGGTCCCAGCACAAGATACATTCCGTGAGATTAGTTCATGTTCAAACTGCGAGGCATTCCAAGCAAGACGAGCTAAAATTAGATACCGTAATAATACTGGAAAAGTTGAAAATTTACATACTTTAAATGGATCAGGGTTAGCGGTAGGACGTACTGTTGTGGCAATATTAGAAAACTATCAACAAGCTGATGGGAGTGTAAAAATTCCAGAAGTACTAGTACCGTATATGGGTGGTGTAACTGAAATCACATTACCAAAATAAATCAAAAAAATCGTACTGCAATATATTTTGCAGCACGATTTTTTTTAGTTAAATAGGAAATATAGAATAACTAACGAACCAAGGACGATTCTGTAGTAACCGAATACTTTAAAGTCATTACGTTTAATATAATTTAACAAGAATTTAATTGCGATTAATGAAACGATAAATGCTACTAACATACCTGATAATAGATAAATAAGTTCTGCTTGACTGAAATCAAAACCGAACTTAATTAGTTTAAGGAAGCTAGCACCGAACATTACGGGAATACTCATGTAGAATGAAAATTCAGTTGCTACATTTCGATCCGTACCAATGAGTAAACTACCAATAATCGTTGAACCAGAACGTGAAGTACCTGGAATGATTGATAAAGCTTGAAATAGTCCTATTTTGAATGCGTGTAAGTAAGTTAAATCATCCATCGAGTCAATTGTTAATGAATGCTTGCCTTGGTGTTTGTTTTCAATCCAAATAAAGACAAAACCATATACAATTAATGCAATTGAAACTACCCAAGGATTATAGAAGTATTCATCCATATAGTCATTTAGAATTAATCCGAAAATTACTGCTGGAATACTTGCTACCACAACTTTAAACCAGATAATCCATGTTTGTTTTTGAGCTTCTTTAGTTTTTTTACCAGAGAAAGGATTTAGCTTCGTAAAGTAAATGACAATTACTGCAAAAATAGAACCAAGTTGCACGAGTACTAGAAACATTTCTATAAATTCTGGTCTTAAATTTAACCGAAGAAATTCATCGATTAAAATCATATGTCCGGTACTGCTAACTGGAAGCCATTCTGTTATACCTTGCACGATACTCAAAATAAATATTTTTATAAGTTCAATAACGTTAAAATTTTCCAAAAATATTAAACCTCATTTCTTTTTTGACTAAAAACATTATACACTAAATTGCTCAAAATTGAACCTTTCGGTAAAAAGAGTCAATAGTGATTAATGTTAAAGTTCTAATAGTTTATAAAAATAGATAGTGAAAAATTTTTTATTGAAAATAATAGCTTTTTCTATATGTTTTTACGTTATTCGTTTATAATAGTAATGGAAGAAATAAATGAGAAGGAGTGAAAAATATGTTTGGTTTATTTAAGAAGAAAGATAAAAAAGAAGAAGTAGTGAAAGAAATTGCAATTTATGCAGTTGCTGATGGTGATTTAATTAGTATTGAGAATGTAAATGACTTAGTTTTTGCTCAAAAAATGATGGGAGACGGTTATGCGGTTGTTCCCAACAATGGAATCATTACCTCACCAGTTGATGGTAAAGTAGGTAGTATTTTTCCTACGAAACATGCAATCGGATTTGATTCAAATGGGTTAGAAGTATTATTACACATGGGTATTGATACGGTTTCATTAGACGGTGGACCATTTGAGTCAGCGGTAAGCGAAAATGATCAAGTTTCAGGACAAACGGTAGTTTCTAATGTTGACCTAAAAGGATTAGAAGCAGCAGAAAAAGATAATGCCATGATTGTAATTTTTACTAATGGTAATGAAGTAATTGAGGCTATTAATATCACAGCTTCCGGACAAGTTAAGAGAGGCCAACAAATTGGTACTGTAACCTTAAAATAGCTTTTAAAGAAATAGCGACCTCTCTTTAGAGGTCGCTTAAATTATTTATCTTAACTTATTTATGCAGATGCGATACATACACATTCAGGTGCTTTTGTCTCATTATTTAAGAATTTTAATTCACCAGTTGCTGAATTGCGTGAGAAGATAGAAATATAGTCACTGTCTTGGTGTGGAACTAAGACGAACTTCTCTGTACTATCTAAAATAAAATCACGTGGGATTTGACCAATTGTGTCAATTTCCTGAACTTTGGTTAATTCGCCGTTATCTTTATTAACAGAAAAGACAGTTATCACATTATGAAAACGACTTGAAGTGTAAAGGAAGGAAGCATCAGAGGTTAGTCTAATTGCTGCTCCAGCAGATTTTTCTACTTTTTCTTCAGGTATATTGATGACTGTTTGTTTAACAGATAAGCTGCCATCATTTTCAATGTTTAACACAGTTGTCGTACTATTTAATTCACCAATAACGTAAACAAGAGGTTTAGCAGGGTGTAATACTAAATGACGTGGACCAGTTCCTGCTTCAAGTTTAAGCTCGCTACTTACTGTAAGCTTACCTTGCTCATCTATTTGGTAGGTTGTAATAATATCTGTACCTAAATCACATACGTATAGTTTTGTTTGTTCGTTATTCATGTCAGCAAAATGAACATGTGAAGATTTTTGGTTTTCATGAACGCTTGAACCTTCATGTTTAACACTTTGGATATGGTGCAATTGGTCTGAATCATCTAATTGATAGACATCAACAGCACCTTCATGGTAATTCGAAACATAGAGCGTTCGCGTTGTTTCTTTAAAACTTACATGACAACCTGGAACTTTACTTCCGAATGAACGGCTGATTTCTTTCCAATTACCTTCGATAAAGCGAAAAGCAACAATTCCACCTTTATCATCTTCTTTATGGATTGCGAATAAAAGAGACTTATCTTTAGAGAGTGCAACATATGTTGGACCATCCAATGTAGCGATTAATTTCGAATCAGAAAAAATCTGTTTGTCAGGATTAAAGTAAATGCTAGAAATGCCTTTGTTTAATCTTTTGGTATAGCCACCTAGGATAAAGTTTTGAATCATCTAGAACTTCCTTTCTTACCACTCAATATAAAAGAATTATACCACATAAAAATAAAATAATCTGTTCAAGCCTTTAGGCTGATGTAGAGTAATTGACATTAAACTATGATAAAATTATTAAATAAAGCTAGTCAGGAGGTTTATTTTATGAGACGTAATGCGAATATGAATAGTACAATCCGTAACACATGGTTTTTTCAACGCTTTTTAAATAACAAGGCTGTCATTAGTTTATTAATTATTTTGATAAGTTTGTTGATTATACATGTTTTTACGAAAATTGCTTATCTATTTAGTCCGATTACTCAATTTGTTAATTTTATTGCATTTCCAATCATTGCGACAGTAATACTATATTATTTAGTTGCTCCAGTTATTAATAAATTAGATCAAAGAGGAATTAACAAAAGAATTTCAATCATCGGTTTGTTTATTGTAATTGTTTTGTTGATTATTTGGGGGGTATCTTATTTAGTCCCTATTATTCAAAATCAAACTCGTTCATTTATGGATAACATACCAGTTTATATGGAAACACTTGAACGAATGGATATTGACTCACCTTTTATTCCAAATATAAGCAGTTATTTGGAAGATTTTAATTTAAGCATGATTACGGAACAAATAAATCCAATTATTACTTCAACATTTGGAAGTTTGAGCAATGTTATTGGGACAATTACCCAATTAGCGACTGGATTGGTAATGATTCCGATTTTATTGTATTATATTTTAGTTGATGGAGAAAAAATCCCCAATACGATCTTATATTACATACCAACTAAGTATCGTGTTAGTGCTCGCCGTATCTTGTATCGTGGGAACTATCAAGTTTCACAGTATATTAGAGGTCAAATTTTAGTAGCAACTATTGTTGGTATTATGTTTGGTATAGGCTATACTTTTATTGGCTTAGACTACGGTGTAACTTTAGCGGTGATTTCAGCTCTGCTAAATGTAATCCCATATTTGGGTACTTTCATTGCTGTCGTACCAGCTTTGATTATTGGATTGTTGACATCGCCTTTGATGTTCGTAAAAGTAATCATTGTTTTAGTAATTGAACAGACAATTGAAGGTCGAATTGTTTCGCCTCAAATTTTAGGAAACAGTTTGAAAATTCACCCAGTCACAATTCTATTGATCTTAGTTGGAGCAGGCCATATCTTCGGATTAACTGGTGTTATCCTAGGGGTTCCCGGTTATGCTGTAATTAAAGTGATTGCATCTGAATTATACGATGTATTCCGTGAACAATCAGGACTTTATGAAGAGGAACATCCAATTTCTAGCTTAGATATGGAAGAAACTGATCCTGAAGAAGATGACTTAGAATCGGTTGAATAGAGGGAAACAACATAATTTAAAATGACTAAGAAAGTTGGACAAAAATGGTAAAGCAACACAATTCCATAAAAAATAAAGGTTTAAAAAAAGGGCTAGGTTTAGTACTTGCTTCGATTTTTCTAATTGGATGTGATTCAATGTTAACGGGGTATGACGATTTTATTGAGAATAGTGCAAATGAAATAGATAATTCTAGCCAATTGACATCTGTACAAGCCGATACATCTGATGAAGAGACTGCAATGGAATCATCTACAGATGATTTTATTGATACACGACTTGTTCCAGAGCAAAGTATGGTTGAAAATGCTTTGTTAGCAAAGGAAGAAATTACAATTGATGAACAAGTTTTTTCTTTAAGTCAGAACTTTATTCAGAAACAACAAGCTTTTGAAGTATCCGTTGATTCAATAAAGATGTTTGATGTCGAAGAATTTGACGAATCTTTAGCTAGCGAATTTAATTTTTCGACAGGTAAAGGTTCAATTATTTTGCTACATGCGACGATCACTAATACATCTGATGAGACTTTTTATTTTCCAATTGAAGAACTTAGGTTGTCTTATACAGGAGCGATTATCCAAAATTATCCAAGTGCTCAGCTATATCCAATGGAAAGTGGAAATCTAGCACAAATTCTGCTTGTGAATTCGGGTGAAATGGCACCTCAAACTGCGGTCGAAGGATATTTAGTTTATGGCATAGGTCGTGAGGAGAGAGAAGAGATTTTAGAGTTAGGAAACTTTTATTTAACAGTCGTACCGCCACGCCAAAGTCTAAATGAAATTGTTGGACTGGGTTCTAATCCATTAGGAGACGAACTACCGCTTTACTTACCAATTAATGACGAGAATGGCCAACAATTATTACTAAATACTACGTATATTCAAGATCGTTTAACTACCGAGTGGTGGGGCAATAAAGAAATGATTGCTTCTGAGGATTTAAATGCAAGTATTTCGTCGGATGATGAAGTGAAAATTACTTTATTAAGGGCAGAAATTTCTGATTTCACACCACATCAAAGCTATGAAGATGCTTTTCAATACTTTAATTATGGTCAAGTAATCGTTTCTATCGAATATGAAGTAACAAATAATTCTAATAATGATTTGTTACCTTTTGACGGTAGAGCCAGCTTAGTAATAAATGGTGACGAGATTTCTGATGATTATGTGTTAATAAATGAAATGTATGGTAAAACACTTAAACCAGGAGATTCCTATAAAGTAGTTAAAACCTTTGCTTTAGATAAAATGACTTATGCAGACTATTGGCAAGGTGAAGATATTTATATCAGTATTAATGTACCAACAGTTGAGGATTCAGAGGTATTATCTGTCGAAGAGTCAGTGAGTGAAGATCTATTAGCTGAGGAAGTGTTAGAAGAAAGTAAGATTGAATACTATGCCGATTTTGTTTGGAGCCCAAGCTATCAATTTTTTGTAAATGAAGCGTTCGAGTTAATACCTTGGAGAGAGAGAGAAAGCATAGAAGAATCTGAATTTGCTGAAGATGAAGAAATAGATGAAGGTGAAAACTCTGACGAGGAATAATAAAAAACGAATCTAAACATTTAAATACTGAGAATCAGAGAATATAATCTGGTCTTCAGTATTTTCTTGTTATATAGTGAGAAGTATTAAATATTAGGAGGCATCTAATGGGAGCGATTGTAAATGCAGTAGCAATTATTATTTGTGGAAGTATAGGAATTCTTTTTAAAGCAGGAATACCCGAAAGGTTTCATGAGCGATTAATGCAAGGGGTGGCTTTGTGTGTCATTACTTTAGGTATTAATGGAGCGATTCAAGGTAAAGAAACAATTATTATGATTTTATCTATCGTGGTTGGGATTCTAATCGGTGAAGGTATTGATTTCGATTACCATTTAACGAAAGGTGTTCAAAAGCTTGAAGAAAAGGTGCAACATCTATCTAACTTTAAAGATTTAGGACAAGGATTTATTAGTGCGTCATTGATTTTCTGTGTGGGTTCGATGGCAATTCTAGGTTCATTAGAAAGTGGTTTAACAGGTGATAATACAACTCTTTATACAAAAAGTATCCTTGATGGTATCACATCTATATTGCTTGGCTCATCGCTAGGGGCAGGTGTGTTACTTTCAAGTATTCCAGTATTACTCATACAAGGTTCATTGACTGTATTTGCATTTGTCTTAGAACCTTTACTGTCGGTGGAAGTGATTAGGGAAGTAATTTGTGTGGGTTCTATATTACTAATTGGCTTAGGCTTTAACATGATAGGTTTAACAAAGTTAAAGATATTAAATTTTATCCCAGCAATTTTTTTACCAATGTTATTTATGTTATTCATATAAAAAGTAGTAGAAATCCCGAATGGATTTCTACTACTTTTTATTATCACTTAGTTTAATTTTTTAATCGTTAAATCAATTAAATGCTCAGCTAACCATATATTACGAACTAATAGAGGACCATGAAAATAAGAACAAAAGACATTTTTATAATGTAAACCTTCAGTTTGATCCTGTCCATTGTTTCCGTTACCTTTGATTACTTTACCTAATGGTTGTAAGTCACCAGTTAAATGAGTAACGCCATTGTGATTTTCGAAACCTACATAGGTTTGGTTATTGATTTCATCATAGATTTCAATGTCACCGATGAAGCGTGAGTTAATTTGGCGTTCTGTATAGAGAGGTAAGATTCCTAAAGCGTTAATCTTTTCGCCTTTTGCTGTAACATAATATTCGCCAAGTAGCTGATAGCCACCACAAATGGCAAGCATTACACCATTATTTTCAATGTAAGATTCCAACTCGTTTTTTAATCTTTGGCTATTTTTTGCAATAATTTTTTGTTCAAAATCTTGGCCACCCCCAAAGAATACAATGTCATAATCAGCAGCGTTAAAATCATCGTCTAAACTTACAATCTTTGTATCAACTTGATAGCCTTTCTTTTTAGCGTAGTATTGAATCATTAGTAGATTACCATTATCGCCATAGGTGTTTAATAAGTTTCCGTATAGATGACATATTCTGATTGTTTTCATTGTAAGTCCCCGCTTTTACTTGATAGATTTTATAAATGGTTTTTCTCTTGTAGAATCTTCCGTAATTCCAGCATTGCAGTATAGGTTGCTAGAATATGTACATGTTCTTCAGAGGAATTTTCAATTGCTTCGATGATGTCGTTCATTGAATTTAATTGAGTGATTGTTTCTTCTGGAATACCTGCGACTGTTAAACGTAATTTCATTTCATCGGCTTTCATACCGCCAACGACTGTTTCGTTAATAGGGAAATTAACCATTTGCTCATAATGACCGTCCCAAATCCAACTAACGTCCGTACCATCAGCATATTGGTTGTTCAGAATTGATACTAGCATAAATGGATTCTTTTCAAGACCAACTAATTCAATTACTTGGTTAAGACCTACTGGATTTTTCACTAAGTTTAGAAGTACTTTTTTGCCATTAATATTGATGATTTCTTGTCTCCCAAATACACGTTCGGCTTGTTTAAAGCCTTCGCGAATATCATTTGGTTCAACGTCTAAAAAGCGTGCCACGCTATAGGCAGCGAGAGCATTGTAGATGTTATATAAACCAGCAACTGGAATCGTAAAAGAATGACCCTCAATTTCAAAAGTAGAATGTGTCAAAGTTAATTCTTCAATTTTATTGATTGCATAGTTTAGTTTAGGACGTTTAAAGTCACAATGTTTACAATAATATTTACCTAAATTAGCATAGGTTAGATTATGATAACTTAGAATATTATGACAATGAGGGCATAAGATACCGTCAGTGTTATAATGTAGCTCAACATCATGGTCCACCTTATGGTCGAAACCGAAATATTCTCGTGGATTAGGTAAGTCTATTGAATTAAATAAAGGTGAATCTGCATTAGCCAGCACCGTGGCATTTGGAACTGCTTTAGCGGCATCAGCCATTAATTCATAAATAGAATAAATTTCGCCATAGCGGTCCATTTGATCTCTAAAAACATTTGTGTGAACAAATAGTGCTGGCTTTAATGCATTGACGACATGTTTTAATGATCCTTCATCTACTTCAAGTACAGCAATTCCTTGTTCTCCATCTTTAAGTTTAGGAGCAGTAAGAAATGTACTGACAATTCCTTGTTGCATATTTGACCCCGTAGGATTAGTTAAAACTTGAGGGTACTTTTGCTTTAGAGTTTGAACTGTAAGAGCAGTCGTAAGTGTTTTTCCATTGGTTCCTGTAATTACGACAACTTTATAATTTTTAGTTAACGCCTCTAAAACGTTAGGATCGATTGTTGTTGCAATTTTACCAGGCAAACTACTTCCCCCGCGGGTAAAGGTAGTTAATCCCCAAAGGACAAATCGTCCCGCATTAATTGCAAAATTACTTTTAAATGTCATTGGCTACTACTCCTTATCATGTCATCTTTTAGATGCACGTCATATTTAAAACGTGACTGAGTCGACGTTTAATTAACATAAGTATTTTAGCAAGCAATCCATTGAATTGAAAGTCTAAGTGATAAATATCGATTAAATTGTAATAAAAATTTACATATTTTGTGACGAGTAAACGGCTTTTTTCTTATAGAAAATGTATAAAAAAGTGTTTGTTTAATTGACTAAAGGAGGTAATTATTCTATTATGAATAGTTGAGTAAGTCTACTAGATGAAGTAATTTAGAGTAAGGAGCGCGAAGATTTATGGCACAATTTTATTTTAAGTATGGTGCAATGAATAGTGGGAAATCAATTGAAATTTTAAAAGTTGCCCATAATTATGAGGAACAAAATAAGGCAGTACAGATTTTTACGAGTGCGGTAGACGTGCGTTCTGGCTTGGGTAAGGTAGCAAGTCGTATTGGTTTCGAAAGAGAAGCGATTGCTATTACGGAAGATATGGATTTATTTGAAACGATTCAGAGTATTGAGACAAAGTTGTATTGTATTCTGATTGATGAAGCACAATTTTTAAAAAAAGAACATATCCTTCAACTAGCGAGAGTGGTTGATGAATTAGATATTCCAGTGATGGCTTTTGGATTGAAAAATGACTTTGTTAACAATTTATTCGAAGGATCGAAATACTTATTATTATATGCAGATAAAATAGAAGAAATTAAAACTATTTGCTGGTTCTGCCATAAGAAAGCTATAATGAACTTGCGTTTTTCTGATGGTAAACCTGTTTATAAAGGCGAACAAATTCAAATTGGCGGGAATGAATCTTATTTACCGGTTTGTCGTAAGTGTTACAAAAATCCGATATGGATGGATGCAATATAACAGAATAACAGAAGTGGAGTGAAGAAATGTTTGAACAATTAGACACGTTAATCTTTAGATTTGATGAAATTCATGAAATGTTAAGTGATCCGGCCGTAATATCGGATACGAATCGGTTAAGAGAGTTAACGATTGAAGAAGCGGATTTAAGACCAAAAGTTGAGAAAATTAAACAATATAAAGAAGTTATTCAAGGCATTGATGATACTGAAGAGATGTTAAGTGAAGGTCTAGATAGCGAGATGACAGAATTAGCCAAAGCAGAGCTATCTGATTTGAAAGAACAAAAAGTAGAACTTGAAGAAGCAATTAAAGTGATGATGTTACCGGAGGATCCTAATGACGGAAAGAACATTATCATGGAGATTCGTGGTGCTGCTGGGGGAGATGAAGCGCAACTATTTGCTGGTGACTTATTAAATATGTATACACACTATGCGGATGGGCAAGGTTGGAAGGTTGAAGTATTAGATGCCAATATTACTGGAATCGGTGGTTACAAAGAAGTAACACTTATGATTACCGGAAATAAAGTGTATTCTAAATTGAAGTTTGAGAATGGTGCTCATCGTGTTCAAAGGGTTCCAGAAACGGAATCGCAAGGACGTGTTCATACTTCTACAGCAACGGTTGTGGTTATGCCTGAAGCTGAAGAAATCGATTTTGATCTTGATGATAACGATATTCGTGTAGATATTTATCACGCAAGTGGTGCTGGTGGCCAACACGTTAATAAAACAGCTTCAGCTGTAAGGTTAACCCATTTACCTACTAATACGGTTGTTGCAATGCAAGATGAGCGCTCGCAATTAAAAAACCGTGAAAAAGCGATGAAAGTGTTGCGTGCACGTGTATTTGATAAAGTACAATCTGAAGCACAAGCCGAATTCGATGCAAGTAGAAAATTAGCGGTTGGGACTGGTGACCGTTCTGAACGCATTAGAACGTATAATTTCCCACAAAATAGAGTGACAGACCACCGTATCGGTTTAACGATTCAACAATTGGATTCGATTTTAAGTGGTAAGTTAGATGAAATTGTTGATGCACTAGTTTTATACGACCAAACTCAAAAGCTGGAGGAACTAAATGGACCTCAAGTCTAGCAAGCATCTGGTTGAAGCTCAAAATAGAGCTTCAATTTTTTTGGACGAAAATGGTTTAGATGTTACATTAGCAAGACAATATTGGTTAATGTTATTTGATTGGACATTAACAGAGTATGTTCAACAGTTGCAAAAGCCGGTAGAAAGAGGCTTATTAGAACAATATGAAGCGGCTTTAAAACGTTTAGTTGAACATGAACCCATTCAGTATATAGTGGGTTACGCTGATTTTATGGATGAGCGATTTAAAGTTACCCCGGATACTTTAATTCCTCGGGAAGATACGGCTGGATTGATTGAACTCGCAACGAACTTCCTTCAAAACAATCCCACTTCTAGGGTCTTAGATATTGGGACTGGTACGGGTATTATTCCGATTAAACTGGCGAAAACTTTTCCCAAAGCAGACATTTCAGCGTGTGATTTAAGTGAGGATGCCTTAAAAGTTGCAATTGAGAACGCTGAATCGCATGCTGTTGACATATATTTTGTCCAAAGTGATTTGTTTAATCAGTTAGATTCGCATAATCCTTTTGATGTCATTATCTCAAATCCGCCTTATATATCTGAAAACGAACTTAGTTTGATGGATGAAAGTGTTAAGAAATTTGAGCCTACACTTTCATTGTTTGCAGAAGATAATGGTTTAGCGATATATCAACGCATAGCCTTGGAAGCTCATAATTACCTAAAACCTAATGGATTAATTTTATTAGAAATTGGATTTCAACAAGGAGAGGCTGTTAAAGCGATTTTTCAGTCAGCGTTTCCTGATGCACAAATATTAATAGAAAAAGATTTAAATTCATTAGATCGCTATGTTAAAATTCAACTGTGAAAGGAGTGATCGAATGCCAGATTTAAATGTTGAGGACCTGAATAAAGCAGTCAATACTCAAGTATTTGATTATTCGACACTGAAAGATGCGGCAGCGTTATTAAAACAAGGTAAATTAGTTGCTTTTCCAACTGAAACGGTTTATGGCTTAGGTGCGATTGCGAATAATGAAACAGCAGTTAGAGGAGTCTTTCAAGCTAAAGGTCGTCCTGAAGATAATCCTTTAATTGTTCATGTAAGTGATTTTAGTCAAGTTCATGATACGGTTGCTTACGTCAGTCCTTTAGCGAATAAATTAATGGAAAGATTCTGGCCAGGACCTTTAACGATCATATTTCCATTGAAAGAAGGCGTTTTTGCACCCAATGTCACCCCTGGTAAAAAGTCGGTTGCTGTAAGGATGCCACGTCAAATGGAAACATTACTCTTAATTGAGATGGTTGGGTTTCCTTTAGTAGGACCTAGTGCAAATTTATCAGGTAAACCGAGCCCAACAGCAGTGGAACATGTGTTAAATGATTTTTCAGGTACTATCTCTGGAGTAATAAAGGCACAGTCCCCAATTTCTGAAATCGGCGTCGAATCAACAGTAGTCTTAGCGGATGATGAACAGATTGTTATTCTGAGACCCGGTGCAATTACGCAAAATATGCTTAAAAAAATAGCACCAGTCGTTGAAATGACTGCTAGTCAGCAATTAGCGGATAAGGATGTCCAGTCGCCAGGTGTGAAATATTTACACTACAGTCCGGAACAACCTGTTTATTTAATTCCGATTGAATATACCGTTTCCGACTGGTTAAAAGAAATGGATAAACAAGATCGAAAAATAGGAGTTTTAGCGGATGAAAAACTACTTAAAGCGCTCGAAGCAAATAAAAGTTTTTATAGTTCGTATTCTTTAGGGAGCGAAGGAGATGTAGCTTCTGCAACGCGTCAGCTCTATGCTGGCTTACGTTATCTAGAACAATCTAGTTGCGAGATAATCTTCGCTCAGGCACTCTTAGATGATGATGCAGGGCATGCATATATGAATCGCCTCACTAAAGCCTCAAATTTTGTGCTATAATGATGAAAATTTGATAAGGGGGCAATGACTTACATGCCAATTGAGAAAGATTATATTTTTGATATTATTCGTAAAGAAGAAGCAAGACAATTAGAAGGTATCGAATTAATTGCGTCAGAAAACTTTGTTTCACCAGCTGTTTTAGAAGCACAGGGTAGTATTTTAACGAATAAATATGCTGAGGGTTATCCAGGTAGAAGATATTATGGTGGCTGTGAATTTGTTGACGTTATTGAGCAAGAAGCAATTGATCGTGCTAAAAAATTATTTGGCGCAGAATTTGCTAACGTTCAACCACATTCTGGCTCTTCTGCAAACTTTGCAGTGTACCGAGCGTTTTTAGAAGTGGGCGACCGTGTTCTTGGGATGGATCTTTCTCAAGGAGGACACTTAACTCATGGTTCGCCAGTGAACTTTAGTGGACAATCTTATGAAATGTATAGTTATGGTTTAGATCCAGAAACAGAACAAATTAATTATGACGAATTGGAAAGAATTGCAATTGAATGTCAACCAAAGATGTTAATTGCTGGAGCAAGTGCTTATTCTCGTTCAATTGACTTTAAACGAATGGGTGAAATTGCTAAAAAAGTAAATGCTATTTATTTCGTCGATATGGCTCACATTGCTGGTTTAGTTGCAGCAGGCTTGCATCAAAATCCAGTGGAATTTGCTGATGTTGTTACAACGACAACACACAAGACTTTGCGAGGACCTCGTGGAGGGATCATTTTAGCGAAACAAAAACATGCTAAGAAAATAAATAGTGCTGTATTCCCAGGGATTCAAGGTGGTCCTTTGGAACACGTCATTGCAGCAAAAGCAGTTGCCTTTGGAGAAGCTTTAGAACCTAATTTTAAAGTATATGCGGATCAAATTATTAAAAATGCTCAGGCAATGGTGGAAGTTTTCTTGGAAAGTCCATTGAAAGTTATCTCCGGTGGGACTGACAATCATTTGTTCTTATTAGATGTAACACCAATAGGAATTACAGGGAAATGGGCTCAAGAACGTTTGGACCAAGTAAATATTACAGTGAACAAAAATTCAATCCCTAACGATACGCATTCGTTTGTCGAAACAAGTGGAATTAGAATTGGAACACCTGCGATTACAACCCGTGGATTAAAAGAAGATGATGCAAGAATTATTGCAGAATTAATCTTAGAAGCTTTGCAAGCAAATGAAACTGACTTACCTTCTATTCAGGAAAGAGTTCAGCAACTAGTAGCTGACAAACCTTTATACAATCAATAAAAGAAGAATTTAGGAGGAAAATGATAATGGCAAATTTTACGGTGGTTAACCATCCATTAATTCAACATAAACTAACAATTATTCGAGATAAGAATACTTCAACGAAAGCATTCCGCGAGGTAACGAATGAAATCGGAATGTTAATGGCCTATGAGATTACGCGTGATCTTCCTTTAGAAGATGTTGTAATTGAAACACCTTTAGTTGAAACGACACAGAAACAATTAGCGGGTAAAAAATTAGCAATCGTACCAATTTTACGTGCTGGTTTAGGTATGGTAGACGGAATGGTAGATTTAATTCCTTCAGCTCGTGTAGGCCATATCGGTTTATACCGTGAACATGACACGTTAGACATTGTAGAATACTTTGTTAAATTACCTCAAGATATTACTGAGCGTCGTATCTTTGTAGTCGACCCTATGTTAGCAACAGGTGGATCTGCAATCGCTGCTTTAGATCAATTGACTAATAAATACAATTGTAAACCAGAGAACATTACCTTTGTATGTTTAGTGGCTGCTCCAGAAGGAATTAAAACTTTACAAGCAGCGCACCCAAGTGTAGCAATCTTTACAGCAGCATTAGATGAACGTTTAAATGAAAATGGTTATATCTTACCTGGTTTAGGAGATGCTGGCGACAGAATTTTTGGAACAAAATAATTATTTATAAGTGGACACACTGTGCAAAAAAACACAGTTGTGTTCGCTTTTTCTATATTTTGTGGCATAATATATTTGTGAATTTGTTTATAGTCAGAAATATTGTAGATGGAATAGGAGGCTTTGAATGAATCAAATATTCAATGGTTTTTATAAAAAGACACCACAAGAAAGATTAGAGATACTCCATAAATTAGGGTGGTCTAATATTCGACTTGATTTGTCTGATGAGACTGGCTTAGAGGAGGTTCAGTCAATCGACGATATTCAATTGCCAAATTTGGTAGCTGACCAAATGATTGAAAATTATGTTTTTAATTATCAACTCCCTTTAGGAGTAGCGGTTAATTTCATCGTGAATGATATACCCTATTCGGTTCCAATGGTTGTTGAAGAACCGAGTGTCATTGCTGCGGCAAGTAATGGAGCTAAAAAGGTTGGGAATATTAAAGCTAAAATGATCAAACGTGAAACGATTGGTCAAATAGTATTACCAAATGTTGAAAAACCAAAGTTAATTCAAGAAATTATAAGCTCGAATGAACAAGAATTGATGGGAATTGCCAAAGATGCTAGTGAGAATATGGTTAAAAGGGGTGGTGGTCCACGTAAAATTTGGACACAAATCTTCGAAGGTGAAGGTGGTTCCTTTGTCACAACTTATATTTCGTTTGATCCATGTGAAGCTATGGGAGCTAATGCGCTAAATACTGTACTGGAGAATGTAGCTCCACGAATTGCAACATTAACGGAACACGAGCCATTAATGAGTATCCTTTCAAATTATGCTACTGAAGCAATTGTCACAGCTCATTGTCAAATACCAATTGTTAGTTTAGATGAGGATGCTGTGTTAGCAGAAGAAATAGCGCACAATATTGCTCTAGCGAGTGAATATGCACAAATTGATCCTTATCGTGCTGCTACGCATAACAAAGGGATTATGAATGGCATTGATGCAGTGTTAATTGCAACTGGGAATGATTGGCGTGCCGTTGAGGCGGGTGTTCACGCTTACGCCTCTCGTTCAGGTGTTTATCGTGGCTTGTCTACATGGAAGATTGATCATTCAACAAATGAGCTTGTTGGCGAAATTGAATTACCCTTACAAATAGCAACAGTAGGTGGAACGATATCTGTTCATCCTACAGCACAGTGGGCTTTAGATTTATTACATCAACCTACTGCAAATGAGTTAGCTGAAATTATCGCTTCGGTAGGTCTGGCACAAAATTTTGCTGCGGTTCGTGCATTAGTGACTGAAGGCATTCAAAAAGGTCATATGGCTTTACAAGCACGGAGTTTAGCTTTACAAGTAGGCGCTGATTTAACAGAGATCAATGAAGTTGTAAAACAACTACGTGAATCCGGTATAATGAACAGTACCAAAGCAAAAGAAATACTGAGTCTTTTGAGGGGGAAATAGTGTTATTAGGCATTAAACTTTTATTAAGATACAATAAAATGACAGTTTAACCTTATTTTTTTCACAAATAATGGTAGAATATTTAATGCTGGCTAATCAAGCAGTTGATTAGCATTTAAATTGTAAGATTGATGGAGGAATGTAATGGATACAAAAGTCGGAATAGATAAGATGAGTGTCTATCTACCACACTTTTATCTTGAGATGGAAGAATTAGCGACTGCTCGTGGAGTTGAAGTTGAGAAATATACTATCGGAATTGGTCAGAATAAAATGGCAGTTCCCACAATCGAAGAAGATATTGTAGCACTTGGTGCTAATGCTGCCAAGCAGATATTAACTGAAGAAGATAAAGGTGCTATTGATCAAGTTATTTTTGCAACAGAATCAAGTTTTGATTATTCTAAAGCTTCAAGTACTTATATACATGAGTTACTTGAAATTCAACCTTTTGCTAAATCTTTCGAAGTAAAAGAGGCATGTTATGGTGCAACGGCTGCTTTACAATTAGCCTGTGATTATGTTCGATTACGTCCTAATCGTAAAGTTCTAGTTATTTCTGCAGATGAAGCCCGTTATGGATTAGAAACAGGTGGCGAACCCACTCAAGGCGCAGGGGCAATAGCCATGTTAATCAGTGCTGATCCACAAATACTTGCGCTTGATATGGATAGTATTAGTATCACTGATAATCAATTTGATTTCTGGCGTCCGAATTACTCTGAATATTCAATGGTTGATGGTAAATTCTCAACAGAGTTGTACAAAGATATATTCACGAGAATCATGACGAAAATGGAAGAGGCTCAACCAGAAAAATTAAAACAATTAAGAGCAATGACATTCCATTTACCATTTACTAAAATGGGTAAAAAAGCATTAGCTAGCTATGAAGAGCTGGCAGACTCAGTCTTTAATGAGAAAGATAAGACAGCGTTATTAAATACGTGGAAAAGCTACTTTGAAGAGAGTGCGAGATTGAATAAAGAAGTAGGGAACGTTTATACAGCATCGCTGTTTTTAAGTTTAGTATCCTTATTGATTTTTGCAGAAGATTTAAAGAGTGGTGACCAAATTGGTCTATTCAGCTATGGTTCTGGGGCGGTAGCTGAACTATTGGTTGGTACAATTCAAGATGGGTTTCTAAATGCACTTAACAAAGATGTGATCATTCAGCATTTTAATAATCGAGAAGCGATTAATATTGAACTTTATGAAGCGATTTTTAATGAAGCACTCCCTACAGATGATTCAAAAACCATAATTAAAGGACCAATTGAAACGGCTGGTTTCTATTTAGCTGAAGTGGATGCGCACAAACGTTATTATAAATATCGTGATTAATAGAAAGCTATTTGAGTATACATATCGTATATTCAGATAGCTTTTTTATATTAGGAATAATTTCTTTAGTTTGAATTCCCAAGCTTTATGCTCACTTTAACTTTGTTCAATTCGGTTGTGGCTTTTATAGTGTTATGGATGATTGTCATTGTCTTTTCCAGCTTGAACTACACTGTCAATTTTAAATACTGTGCTCAAATTCAGAGCAAACTACACCAATTGCATGTTGTACCGAACAAGAAAAACAAGCGTTGAGCTAGGCTTAACATCCCAGTAAAAGTAACGCATTAATATCCCATGATAACTGCTAAACAGATTCTCAATTAACCGACTTTTTTTGTAACAGTACTGAAAACTCGAAATAAACTAAAAAAATACTGATAAGTTCATACTCTAAAAGAATTTACTTTAGTAGTAATTAATGCTAGGTAATCGATAGAAGCTTGAGCTACATAGCAGATTGGATGAGTTGGTTTTTCATCAAATATTAATAATTAGGAAGAGATAAAATTCATCCCATGGATTAATTATGGCATTAATCGTTTATCGATTGAATTACAAAAAGATCATTGAAGGATATAAATATAATTGCTTAGATAAGCATGAGATAAAAAAGCGTAAGATATTATAAAGTTGAATTGAATGAAATAATTTCAAATAATTAAAAATATATAAAATTATAATTGAAAATAATCACAAGTGTTTTCAATCTCATTTAATCCTTATTGAATAA
>Ga0194136_1000351_pt1 | contig 24625 bp, 34 predicted proteins | sample TARM_MetaG_T3A_1_FD_134023 | JGI IMG/M metagenome (GOLD analysis project Ga0194136, IMG submission 134023) | Freshwater microbial communities from Pennsylvania, USA, analyzing microbe dynamics in response to fracking - TARM_MetaG_T3A_14 (version 2) | ecosystem: Environmental > Aquatic >...
ATTTAAGTAACCCAACTGTGTAGATGTAACCGTGCTTACAGCTACTTTACCACTAGCATCAGATACTAAAGCTCTTGAAGCAGTAAGGTTTGAATCTGTGATAGTAGAAGCACCGCCTGTGATGGTGTTCTGCTTGGCATTAAGTGCTGTTTGCGTTGCTGTACTTACCGGCTTATTCGCATCACTCGTGTTATCTACATTACCTAACCCTACTTGAAGTTTTGTTGTTGAGTGGGGGTTAGTAGTACTTACTATATGGTTATCATAAGCGGTAATTTTTGTATCTTTTACTAGTGAGCTACCTGCAAGCTTGTCCACTTTACCACTATGTAGCTCATTAATTGCTGTTGGAAATGTAGTAGCTGCTGTGTTTAATGCAGTATCTACATCCACTTTATTAACTGAAGCATCTGTGTATGCATTTGTATCTAGGTTCGCTTCATACAGAGTCTTAATCTCAGCTCCTGTTTGATCTGCTGTTGCTCCAACTTCTATGGTATCCAACTTTGTTCCATCTACTGACACATCTCTGCCATCTACCAATCCTTCAGTTACTATTCCAGCAAACGTTGGTGTTGCAGTTGTAGTTACGTCTTGATCTATATATGTATGATCTTCACCAGTACTAGCTTTATGAACATCTAATTCCCCATGAACTTCATTTACTGCTTCTGATAAATTTGTTGCTACTGTATCTAATTCTACAGTACCTTGTCTACTTTCTATTGCATCTAAGTCAACTGCTTGTGTCACTGAGATGTGACCTACTTTTAATTTTTCAGTATCGCTGTATTCATTTGTATCTGCATTAGCTTCGTATAACTCTTTTATATCAACTGCAGTTAGTGTATTACTTACCATCGCGTACACTGTGCCAGTCCATCTATATGAACTTGTATCTCCACGACTAGTCTCATCAGCTACTACTATGTATATCTTGCCTTCTTCTCCAGTTACTGGCAAGTCAGCATAAGTATTTACCTCTAGTACATCATCAATATAGCTTGGTAATTGAGCTGAGGGAACTTGCCCATTTTCATCTAATCCAGCAATTCCGTTTGGTTGTCCTATTCTATCCCCAAATAGTATTCCTTCAGCAGTCAGCATGTCATTTAATACTTGAGTATTTACTTGTACTATTACATCATAAGGATTTGCCTTTACTGTAAGTTCTATAGTAGTACTGTCGTACACTGTGTAGTCTACATTCTCAACTAGCAAAATACCATTTGCATAATATATGTAGTTTGCATCTGTTGTATCTAGAAACGTTATCATATGTGTAGCTGTTTTAGCTACATACTCATCAAGTATTCCCATAAAGTTTCTAGTTCTTATCATTTCTACTATTCTATCTGCATAAGCATAGTTTATCTCACTAAGTCTTTCAATATGATTTTCATTGTACTGGTCCATCTTTATTGAGTCATTAGTATTATATGCACTTAACTTATCAGTGTGATTATCATTGTATTGATTTAGATTACTTAACGCATTATCATTGTATTCACCTACTTTAGCAGTTGCATATGTACCTAATTCAGTTTTTTCTAACTCTGCTTGTAGACTTATTTCACCTATTTTTGTATTTGTGTATGTAGCAATTTCTTGCTTTTTTGTTACTACATTTGCATCAAACGAAGCACTTATTCCTTGGGCAGTTGCGACTGCATCCAACACCTCTTGTTTTGCTTCTAGTGTTTCTTGTACGCCAACATTTGTACTAACTTTTGAATCCACTAATGTATCTAAGTTTAGCAGGTTAGCATTTGTTACAACTACACCATCTACTGTTACTGTGTAATTTAAGTTTCCAAAATTATAGGCTATTGATACTTCCGGTGTGAACCCAGCAATACCATCTATCCCATCTGCTCCACGAGGAATTCCTACTTGCCATACTCCGTCCACTAGCGCGCTTGTTGCCTCAGCCTCAGCAGGCAGGGTTGTTACTACCACATTCAAGTTCTCTAGGATTGCTACTGCTTGGTCGAATGTTCCAGCACTTTCTGTCACAACCCCGTATTTGGCAAGGATGTCTCCGTAAATTCCAGGATTACCATTTTTATCCGCAATTGTAAGTTCATGCCATATACCGTCAGTATAGGGAACTCCTGGCTGTCCAGAACCACGAATCTCGCGGATGATGTCTATAAAGTCACGTCCTGCCATAATTATATCCTTTACTATATCTTATCACATATTACCCAAATATTACTTAAGCAATGTTTATTAGTGATTTTTAAATATTTAAGTCCTAATCAATTTCTCTTCGGTACACCAACAATTCCTCAGCGTTTCTACCACTAATCTCAAACACCGACACAAACTCACCAATTCCAATTAATAGCGTGTGCTCTGACAATAACCCAACTGTGAACCCTTAGCAGGATCTGCTCGTAAACCATATTTAACCCTTTGACTTAGTCCCACACGTGAACTGAATCGTAGCATGAACTCATACTTAACGCCAGCACTTCCCCTGTTTCATAGTCATTCAGTGCCTCAACAACAATTTCTGGAGTACCATACTCTCGTACTGTTCTGAACTCTAATCTAGCCGCAGCCTTAATTTGTTCGTCTGTGTATTCTGGATGTGTAATATTCAATGTAAATAGTATGCTCTTGTAAGCAGTATAATCCCAGTATAACCTTTTTTCTAGCAAGCTCATTTTTGCTGTGCATTCGCTGCTATCAGCTTCGCGCATTACCATCAGGAAGTGGGGATCAAACACAGCCATAGTTAATGGGCCTTCTACTGTGTCTTTTAGCATGTATGGTTTATTGTTGGATTTGAATAAGTTCTTACACTCTTGCGTAGCTTCTGTTACTGTTAACCCAGAATCATTGTCGGTTTGGCTTACTAATCGTTTAATCATTTCTTAAGTCCTTGTAACTCTTCTAAGCTTTCTAGGAATTCACAAACCTTAGCATTGTAGCTTCTAATTATGTCATCTGCTCTTGATTGGTGTATTCCAACCTTTTTTTCAGATAAGTAACTTGCCACCAAACTAGCAGCAGCATACCCAAGTTCGTGTCCAATGTCTAATTCATCTTCATCAGTTTCTGGCAATTCTGGGACTCTTACTAAGTGCTTGCCTCTACCAAGTCGTTGGATTAGCGCACTTTTATCCTCTGTTTGCAAGTTTAGTACTTGACACTTATCAGCTATATAACTGTAGGCCATTCCTAGTAATGCTTTTACAGAGTTGTCATCTTCAGGCAAGGGAAAGTCACTGCTTAACAACCCTTTTACCAGTGTTTTTAGTTCTTTGTAAGTCATTTCTAATCCTACTTTAGTCAATTTTTCTTAATTTTAACTAAAGCAAGCTTGGTTCTACCTTAGTAACTGTCATACGCACTATAAGAGCTTTTATTGTTAGCCTCGTAGTAATGAATTCCATCTTCTGTGGTCATTTTAACCAGCCCTGCTTCATAGGTTGGATAGTATACATGCATTAAATTTATCTGGGAGATTAAGTCCGGGCCATCATCTGATCTTGTGAACGTCTCATGCGTTGCACCTTTTATTTGCAAGAGGAACTCAACCATGTCTGGTGTTTGCTCCAAGTGCTTTGGCAACCACAGTTTTTGTTTTAGCATTACCTGACTGACGGCAACTCTGAACCTTTCATGTTTGGCTCCGAGCCCGCTAGACTTACTTAGTATTCCCTTTCTTGAACTATCTAATTGACCTTTTTGCTTAGCGAAACTGTAATATGTGCCTTGGTCGCGCATCAATTTTTCTAGTGCATTCACGTGTGCTGCTTGATTACCATCTACTTCAACCCCAATCTCTACATTCTTACCTCTACGCTTCCACTTAGCTGCCTCTTCTAGTGTCAACGCGTACTGGGTGTCCATTCCCATCTTTCGCAGGTGCAAGTTTAGCATGAACCAGTCTTCATTACTACTTACTGCCCACGTAGCAATTCCACTGAAGTTCGACTTTTCTCCACTTGTAGTTGTGTAGTCTGTTGTGATATATATATTGTACGCTTCTATATTATCTTCTATTACTTTCATATCACAGAATTGTATACAGTTATCAGGCACCAGCCTCTCACTACCACTGGTTAGTCTGAGCATACGTTCTTGTAGGAACAGCTTCAACTCCTTAGCTTTTCGCGCACGTTTTATTAACCCTGCAATTGACACCCTCGGGTGCATTGCTTCCCAAGTACTTACTATGTCAGTCGCACGCAAGTTTGGATCCTCAACATCAAATGCCTTTGCCATTGGAATTACCACGGGTGTGAAGGAGCCATTTAGTATTGAGCGCGTATTCACGTCCCCATAGTGGAATGGTGTGAAGTACAGTAGAACTCGCCCCTTTCCTCCGCCTTTTAATGCATTCACTGCATCTGAGTGTAGGATTGTGTGCAAGTTATCACTCATTATTTTTGAGTATGCTGCAGCTGTGTTCAAAACTGCATCATCAAACAAAAGCGCACATGGCCTTCTCTCTCCATATCTGTTACCACGGATACCAGTATTTAAACCTTGATACCTTAACAGGAACGACCTATCTTTTTTAGGGGTATTCCCTGTGGGGTCTTTCCTAGTGAACTCACTCTCCGTTTCGGTAAACCGCATCTCCTCGAAGTATTCATTCAGGTATTTACTTTCTTCACACATTGCCTTAACTGCGAGCGCATTTACCCTAGCACCACCTTTAGTGGAAGCTGCTAGTAGCAAGTAGAACCACACATCGCCTATACCATTAGGCAATTTACCTTTTATCGCACTGTACACACCAAAGAACGATATCCCTATTGTAGATTTTGCAATTCCGCGACTTGCCATGAACCCAATTGCATTTATATCTATTGTGATTTGCTTACACACCTCTTCACTGTATGGGAATTGCATTGGATCTTGTATATGTCCTAGTAGCATATCCACCATGAAGTAGTGCGCGATTGGTGTGTCGAACTCAAAGTCACCGCCTTGCACCAGTCGCATTAGTATGAAGAACTCAAACGCATCCTTACTTGGAATGTACCTTGGGAATGTGGGGTCATAACTATCCAGTGCAGCATCCAAGTTGAATTCTGCGTTTTCTAACAATTCTTTAGCATATTCATCAGCTTTTCTACGGGCTGCCTCATCTACCACATTCTTTACCATGTCCTCACCGTATAACTCTATGAGTTCGGCAAGCTCTTCGCGTCTCTGTTCTTCAGTTAATTCAATTTTAGACATCAACTACCTCTGCATCGTGAACTATACCAATCTTTTGTATCTCCCGTATATCCTTACCACTTTGGTAACTCTTTGCCATTATCGCAGCCATATTCTCAATCTGGTCCGCCAAATTTTGTGTGAGCGCCTTTGCCTCATCTGCCGCACCATGGTTCAGGTTTATTGTCATTGCTTCTGGGATTTTTATGTAATCCATCAACGCAATTGTTGCATTTAACTGCACTGTAGCACTTGCAGGCCCATCAGCAGCTTTGCCATTGGTCAAGTCTATTAGTTTTTGTACCATTTGGTGTCGTAACGGGGCATATGTTATCGATGGTCCTATTTGTATGTCTTGCATTATCGTTGTTGGTACTTTTGTACCAGCATACTGACTTGCGAATGAACTCACATCTCCACCACGCTCTAGTATTTCTTGTGTCTTATCTGGGAACACCAACGCATACGCTTTTGCCTGTGTCATTCCTGGAGTCGTTATTAGCGTTACGAATTGGACCGCATTCATTAATTGTTTGAACCCAATTCCTGGGCCCATTAAGTGCAAGTGACTCATCAAGCGTTCTTCCATTAGCCCTTTGTGGCAAGTGGATTCGTCAATCAATTTATTTATCAATTCGACTGTAGCTTGGTCTACTTTAACTCTGCTTCCTTTTGGCAGGAACATTCGGAGTTTTTCAGCAGTTATTGTACCTTCTTCCAGTAGCAAGTCCTCTGAATCTTGTGGCTCTGGCAAGTATTTTAACTCTTCATTTAATCCCATGTAACTTCTCCTCATGTCGGATTAGCACTGAGTCTAGTGCATCCCTTAATTCATCCAAGTCTTTAACAGTTAGTTCAATTTTACGTAGTACTAACTGCTTTTCAATCAATAATACTAATGCGTCTACCAATTCTATCATACTATTTATTCTTTGTGTATAGTTTTTCAGCAAACTCTGCCATTTTACTACGCACAACCTTTTTTAACTCTATCGCAAATATGTTTAACTCTACATCAATCGCTCTTTCCCTAGCTTCCCCAAGCAGCATTGCTAACCCATTATTGTATTTGCTCACGTACTTGTTGTCAATTTGGGATTGACTAGCTGTGACTATTGTCTTACAATCTTTACCAATTCTTGTTAACACTTTTTGGGACGTGCCTTGACCGGCATTTTGCCATTCATCCAGTATCACTATTGCATTATGGAATGTCTTGCCTCGTAGCCCAGTAGTTATTCTGGCTTGCATTCCGCACTCTTCCTTAATTTCTAACATTTTGGCAGCAATTCGTTCTTCTAACTCTTGCTTTTTCTCATTGCCTTTCTGCTTTAAGTTCTGGCGTACAATGAATTCTAATGTGTCTTCCATTGGTCCCAAATACATCGCGTATTTATCCACGTTGCCACTTAAATATCCGATGTCTTCACCGGGCTCCTCATCATTTTGTGGAGTCCTTATGTACACTATTTCTTTGTACTTGTCTCTATTGGTCTTGAACAACCTAATCGCACTACTAAGCGCAACTATGTTCTTACCACTACCTGCCTGACCCTCAATTATTACCAAGTCGATTGACGGATCCAAAATTGCTTTACTTGCAAGTAGCTGTTCACTATTAATTGGGGCGCAATCTTGTTGGCGGATAATCTTTTCAGTATCTTTTCCTAACACTTTGATGAACCCGTTACTGATTGTTGCCAACTTCACCTGTCCGGTAAGTTGATCCGTAAACTTGTAGCTGTAATTTTCTAATTTGTACTTTGGGTCTACTTGGAAGATGTCTGAATCATGCAATGTTCTGAATATTTCTGTATCAACAATACCCAAATCTTTAGTGAACTCGAACTCTGCATCGTCAATCAGCTTCAAGTCTGTCACACTTAACCCAACTGCGACTCCTCTAATGCGCGCAAGCACATCATTGGTTACGAACGTTACCCCACCACTAAGTTCTTGCATCTTCTGGGCTGTTTGGATTATTTTCTGGTCGTTTGCCCCTGAATCTTCGCAATCTATATTGCAGTATTTCTCCAACGACACTACTTCAACTGTAACTTTTTCACCTTTGTTGACCATTGTGGTTATTGTTGCACCATCCAGCTTTTCTGTACCAACAACCTCGAAGGTTGCTAGGATTCTTCCCATCTGTCTTGCCTGATAAGCAAGCTCCCCGAATCCTGATTTTTTATTATCTACTTCTTTTAATACTACCTCTGGGAGCACGATTATCGCGCTTTTGCCCAGGGTTAGTATATTTTTTGCGTCCAACAATACAATGTTACTATCTAGGACCAGTCTTTTCATACTGTTTCCTTCATTTTAGCGAATCTTTCTAGCACTTGGTCTTTATTTAACCATATGTCTTTACCATTAATAACACGACTTATCTCAGCCGGTGTTAGGAACCCTTTGTGGATTTTCTTGAACATCTTAGGGATTTCCACACTTTCAAAGTCATGTTGAGCTTTTATTTCATTCCCTTTACCATTTAGTCCTGAACTGTAGTAATGTGTTAACCAACCTGTGTAATCAGCAATTTCTAACTTATCGCAGTGTAGTGCGATCATTGTAGCCGCGCTTGCAACGGTTCCGCTTAGTACCCCAACAAGCTCTGCTGTGCATTTACTCATACTGTGGACGATACTTTTCATAGGATCTGCTCCTCCTCCACCACCATTATTCATACACAATCTTACCTGTCTAGCTTGGGTATGCTCTAACATGTAACACAACTCATTGTACACGTCTACCTCGTACACCTCTTCATTCATATATACCGTAACTACATCATCATTTACCACAATGGGAACACACTTATCCCACTCAGACAGAATATCTTTTGGTTTCTCTTCCTTAAACACTAAGTCTACTAATTCTTCCATAGGGGTCCTTTTTGTTTTGGCAGCCTATAGTTTAGCACTTATTGCCTTAATTTTGAATGAGGTAAGGCATCCATTCTTGGTATTTGAACACTTTTTGGTGCACTACAGGCTTTATTTTACCTTCATATCTATACCTTTGTAGTAACAAGTATAGCGCATCGACTCTCACGTGGTTTAGGACCGATTCTTCACTGTATTCACCTACTATGGAACGTATTCCAAACTCAGCCCATAACCTATCAATTGCATCTTGTCCATCTAATACTGACTGTACAGCAGTTATTAGCACAAGCCCAGTATCAGCACCATTTTTGTAGAGGTGGTACAGCACTATGTGTGTTGGCTCTTCACTGTACTTATCAGGCTCCAGCACATCTATGGCCATTTGCCGCAGTTCTTCTTTGGACCAAAAGCTGTCTGGTAGTCTATCTTCTTGTTCCATCATAATTCAATCTCAAACTTTTTAGTTGGAGCATAGTCTTCTGCTATTGCTCTATCGTATATCCCCAACAACTCTTGGTGGTCCATGAGACGCAATTCCGATTCACCAGACCACTCTGCCATTCCCATGATATACCTGTATTTCTCTGTCTCTCGTAGTATTTGGGCCTCTATTTTGTAATTGTCTTTAGTTTGTCTCTGTCGTATTAACTCTATCTTTGGTATGTGCCCAAGGACCTCGAACAACTCACCTGCAATTTCTAGCATTCGGGTCTTTGGCAGCCTATTGGTTGTGCCTATTTTTTGTATCACACCATCTAGCATGTATATACTTAAGATATACACATACCCATCCCAAGCTTCTTTAGACTTCTTCCAGTTTTTCTTCTTCGGCATTAGTGGTCCTCGCGCCCTACGGTCGCTGCGGAAGCAATCATAACCTGATGTACCCTCCATCTTTCATACATGGACCAACTTGCCCCTTGCCAGCAACGCTTTAACTCTTTGGAAACTGTGTTCTCTTTACGTACATTGCCCAACTTTGCTTCCTCCTCTACTATATACCTGGCTGCAGCTCTTGCACTTTCGTACACCACACCATTTACCATTATTGGACGTGCTTTCATTACTTACCTTTTTTGAACGATCTGAATGCTGCTGATACACATGTTTGGCAAATAGCCACGTCGGTTACAAATACCAACAGCACCTTTTTCTTTAATACCATACACTCTGCATTTTTTAGACCACAACAATCACACTTACCTTTTTCTATCTTCATACTAACTCCTTTGTAATTTTAATAATTGTACCCCTCATCAACTTAGGTATCACTTAAGTATGGACATTCTACATGAGGGGTTGTGAGGTTTGGATTTATTTTTTCGGGTATGGATACAGTACACACTCTAACCCAAGCGTTCAGCAAACTCCACCCCCCCTATAGCCAGCCTATAGAGTCCCTTGCTTCTACGCAGTCTTCAGCTTTAATGTACAGCTTACGCTGCAGTATTTGTACTAGAGTAAACCAAATCATAGGAGGTCTTTAGTGTTTGATTCAGACTACCCAGACATTGACATACTTACCAAGGGTATGTAGCCTAACGGCTTGTTATTTATACTAGGTGCCTTCGGGCTTAGCATTAACATATCCGTAGGAGGATTATCATGTTAGTTACAAACCAAGTTCAATTCGACTCAAGCAGACCTGTTCGTGAGACCATTCGTGCTACTGGTAGAACAGTAGTTACTGGTGCTAATGCTGTATGTAATGGCATAGCATTGATTGATGATGTCATAGTTCTTGCAAGAGAAACCATTCGCGAGTCTCTCATTGAAGCAAAAATAGACTCTATGACAGCAGAGCTAGAGGGCCTTGACCAAATCGCAAAGCTAGAGGCTCAGCTCGCCAAAAAGCGTACTGAACTTCAAGCAATGTAGAGAGGGCCCTTAACAGGGCTCTTAATTATATCAGGTGCTCTTAGAGCTTACTTAAGTCAAATCATTCCGTAGGAGGAACATCATGGCAAAGTTAGTAATTAAATCACAGGACCAGCTCAATCAAGTATTGAATAAGTTGGCACCGGCTTGGAAAGGTTGTTTCAGTCCAGCAACTATTGAGCAAGCCCAAATGTCTAAGTCGGCCAGTCGCAACTATATGTTTGGGGTCATCATGAACAAGAAGTTCATTAAGCTATCCAAAGCTTGCAATGGTCACAAAGCGGGTGCAGTTGTGGCCTTAACTGACATCTATAATGACGAGTCGGCGTCTAACATTGCAAGTCTTATCATTTACCGTCTTGGCAACTCTGGTCTTACCAAAGACCCAACCATCGTGGAGGCTTAACATGCCTTCCCAATTATTAGTAGTCACAGCCATTGCAGTATTGCAGTGGCTTTGTGTATCAATCAGCCTCTATCTATTGTCTGAGTTCGACTTTACTATAACAAATGCGTTCTTTGCAGGCAATATTCAAACCATTATACTACTTTTGGTTTACCAAACCATCATCAAGTATGTCAAATTCTAGGAGGAACTCAATGTTATTCTTACCTACATGGAGACGGCTTTATGTCGTCTACTCAACCGCAGTATCAACTAGGTTCAACATCCTAGCTCATAAACTATTCTAAGGAGGTAAATATGAACGGCAGAGCTAACGACGAAATGCTTGCAGAGGAATGTGGGCTTGACTATGATGAGTATACAGCAGACGACAATACTTTAACAGAGTATGATGTTTGGTTTCATGAGAACGAGGAGGCTATCTTAATTGAACTTGCTGAATCAGGTGCAGACAGAGAATCAGACTTCAACTTAGAAGCAGAATTTGACAAGCGTTTCCAACAATACTTAGCCAGCTGACCCTTTTGGGTTAGTTGGTTTTTCTTTGTTACGCACTACGAGCAAGAGCAACACAAGAGCAAGAGCAACACACTCTGATTGCAGGACCAATGGTACATTGGGACGGTTATTGGCTATCGCCAATTATTTATATTACACTACTCTGATTGCAGTTTTCTAGCAAGCAGCCGGGCTTTCCAGAATTCAGAACCTGAAGCATGTATTTCAAATCCATCTGAAAGTTCAAGGATTACATCACCTTGAATTAATTCACTTAGTTTAAGCCCAACTATACCAACAATATCTCCACAGTTATATTGCATAGTCTTTGTGGGAAACTCTATGATATCCCCAACTTTTACCTCTTCCCGTTTCTCAGTATAGTAATTAACCTTCATGAACTTCTCCTGTACTTTCATCAACAATCAATTTATATTTTAAGTTTAGATAATTTACCAATACCATACTTTGTTCATGGGGACTAAGTTGAACTAGAGTTCGTAACTTCCAGAATTCTTCTTGGCCTTTTGCTGTATTTATCATGTCAGCATAATCTATCTTTGGAGAATCTGTAGAACTTTCTTCTACTTTCTCCATTGCTTTCTTTAAACTTGTAGCAATCTTCCGAGTGTCCTTAATTCCTTCCCAATGCCCATGCAACAGCAAATTATCAAGTATATCTTGTCTGCCAAGTCCAACAATGGTGATCACAGGATATACATTGCGCTCACTAACTTTATGTTTTATTGAAGCAGTATCTGCTTTCTCTCCTGTGAGTATCATATACTTGTAAGCCATCACAGCTTTTTGTGCGACAGAGTAATCTCTTCCAACATCCATAGTCCGATATAAATCTCGTCTTTCTTGAACTGATAATGAACCATCAATGATCTTACACATCACATCAATCTTTAATTCTTTACATACTTGTACTCTTGTATATCCATCTTCACAGAGTCCAGTTTCACTGTTTATACATATTGGATGTTGTTGACCAACAGCTCTTATAGACTCCTTAATAGACTTATACTCAATATCTGTGTATCTTCTATTATAGTCTATTTCTTTTTGGTCAAATTTAATAGTCTTCGGAGGAACTGAGTAAGTCTTACCTATTTGGCAATCGCTAATCATGTTTTACTTCCTCATAGCCTAATGCTTTCAACTCTTTATCCAACAAATTGCCTATTAATGAACCTTGTGTTTCATTGTTTCCTCTTAGTGCACTGACCAATTTTAGTCTTCGGACTATGTCTTTTGTCACTTTTACCATTACTATCTTATTATTTACCATATTAATCTCCTAGTTAGTTATACTGACAGTATACTTCAGTATACCTTTAATATACCTTAGTTATACTTTAGTTATACTAACAGTTTACTGACAATTGTCAGTAACTCTGACAACATACTTATCTAATTATTTTACTGACAATTGTCAGTAAATTTACTGACAGGAATGCATTTTACTGACACACTATATATATAGAAGTAAAACCTCAATGGGGGTCAATCGTGTCAGTAAATTGCCATAATTTACCCTTCACATATATACTTATATAAGGGTCATTTTTGAAATCTTCTAATAACATGCCATACAGGGGCTGTACGACGAAATTGAGTGTGTACTGAGAAATCACAACTTGTGACCTGTCAGGTCTCAACTTTTGCTCTCTTTTCATAGCTTACTTTCGGTGAGTTTATTTAAGCGGAGTAGGGGAAGGTACCAGCTTTCCAGCTACTCATGAATCCTTAACTAGCAAGTGAGCCGGAGGTGCTGGTAAACCTATATTCACTTGCTAGTTAAATCTTCAAGTGTAGGTATACTTGGATTTAACTTAAACTAGTGTAAAACTTTTTGAGCTAGTCTGGAATTGGAGGTAGTTAACAATCCAACCAACAACATAATTTCCAACCTTAACCAAACCTTAATCCTTCTCTACACTTTTTATATTCTCATAACTTTATCAGTGCTTACGCACTGTTTATTTATATTGAAAATTCTCCTACGATTCTTCTGCTATTGAGTGGTGCTTCGGCACTACTCTCTCCTTTTTTCTTTAGTGCTCACGCACTATTATTTTTATTACAAATCAATTTTAGGAGTTATCAATGCAAACTAAAACAACGGTCCAATTAAACGCTAAACAGGGTGGTCATAGACCTAAACTTAAAATGACACAGTCTAAGAATAACGCAGTGTGCAGTATGCTTTCATATACTGACCCAATAGAAGACTTTGGTTCTAAGTATGAAGAAGTTATAGAGGACATTTGCTAAATTAGGAGTATCATGAAAACAGAATTAGAACAGCACTTAAAATCCGGTGTGCTACAAGCTCATTATGGGGACTGTGTAAAGAATCCTCTTAACTTAGTACATAACAATGAGGACTATAACCCACATTGCCATGTTTGGTCAGACGACAAGTATGACTACGCAATAGTTAATGGGGAATCAATCACTCGCTATTATGGTCCCAACGGAGGAGATTACGAATCCTTTCCATTACATCTGTTCCAAACAGTCAATGACTTGCTGGACCGTCCAGGCTATGAGTGGGTTCATCAAACATTAGTTAAGGATCTAGAAGGTCCTAAACTTTACAAATATAGCAAAGAGTTAGCTATTAAAATAGCAAGGGAGAAACAATGTACAAAGTAATCATAGTAGACAATCTTAACCGCGACTACAAACCTCAAGGTTTGGTAACTATGGCTATGTCACAATCAAATGCAACATGTATAGCAAACTTGTTAAACGACTTATATACAAGTGATCAATATGCCAAAGTTGTACCAGCAGAACAACCACTTAAGTTACTATCACAACATGACTTAGTAGATGAAGTAATGCCGTACAATAAATGGATTATGTTGACTGGCGCAAGTGCACTACCAGAGCATGTAGCAGAGTATTGGTACAACACCACAATAGTAAATCAACCCAAATATTAGCAGCATGACAATGTTTATTGATTTAAACATGACAGTTTATGATATGAATATTGGTCATGACCCACTCGTGCAACACAAGGACACCGCCATAGTCAAAGACAGCAATAGCAATATTAGAGTTATACCATAGTTACCAAATCCCAGTAACTTGTGTGTTAACTTTGTAAGGGAGTCTAGTTTTTGCGCTCTCTTTCCATTTAGTTTTGCACCTTACGGTGCTTTATTTTTATTGAATTCAATCCCAACCTTAAGGAAATATCATGATAGTTAGAAACGAGTACAAAGGCGACTTAGCCTTAGGCAAACGTATCAAAACAACTGCAGTAGCATCACTTGATACTGTAACAGAAGCATCGCAAACCCTTGCTGATACAGTGACAACTGTACGCAGTGTGGTAGAGTTAATCCACGGTTCACTTCAACCTGCAATTATCGAACAGCGTATTGAATACGCCAAGACAGCAAACCAAGGCGTTATTGACCTAGTCGCCGCAGGTATGACTAAAGAAGACGCATGTGCATACTTGCAAGTATCATTCTCAGTACCTATGTCAAAGAGTGCAGGTGCCACAAAAACCAGAGCATAGCTAGAGCCTACTTCGGTAGGTTCTATGGTGTATTCACCACAAATCAATCCTAAAGGATACAACATGACAGTAGACCAAAAGATGGCAGCAGCAATCGCTAAAGCTAAGGAAGCCCGCAAACTTGCTAAGGACGAAGCAAAGCTAGCATTACTAAACAACGGCACATTTGCAGAGTATTTGGCAAGCGTAGAGGACGAATCGGACCAAATTGAAGCCTTAACAGCCCTCATGGATGAGCTTAACAGTATTAAGCCAATCGTAACCAATGACGGTTCTAAGTATGGTGTTAACATCTTCCCAGTTGCAGAGTATGTATTCGGCCCAGTTATGAGCAAAGTTGTTGGTATTATTGTAGGTTCATCCGCAATGTTTACCGATGAGCGTCAAGATGTATTTAAAGCTATTACTGGCATGCCTCACCTATTAGCAAGCAAAGCTCGTGATGCAATCGGCAGTCCAGCATACTACAGCAAAGGTGTATTAGCCGATGCAATCCCAGGAGACAAAACTTGTATCACCACAGCAGTAACAGCAGTCTGTGATGCGCTCAACATTGATTTAACGTATGTGAATAAAGTCAACCAAGCATCCATTGACAGATGGTTCAAAGTTGCACAAGAAAAGGCAGAAAAGCAGTATGGTGAGTTCCGAAAAATGGACTTAATTGATACAACCAACGCCTTCACTTTAGAAGAGTAATTTAACAGACCATCCAGGTCTACAATTTAGGGAGGAATTATGATAGCAATTCAGATACTAGTAGGCAGATTACAGATGCCAAATATACATGATATGGTAGGTGTATACGGTCCAGAAGTATACAAACAAATAGAAGGTATGTTTAAAGCAATGTGGAATGCCTATTTAACCAAGGGACCGGATACAGCAGTATCATTACCTTATTGGGCTAAGCGCATTAACCACCCTAGAGCAATGAACCAAGCACTTAAGATACTTAGTGACTACAATTGGATTACCGTCTCTACCCGACCAAACAATAATTGGTCAGAAGCATATATCAATGAGTCAAAGCTATTGACTTATGTTAGTAAACAACAGCTTGACCAAGTTCGTATGTATAACAAGTTCAACAAGTATAAACTTGAACTACATATGCTTGACCAAGACTTTGGTGCCAACAAGATGAAAGTCAACGGCAAAGTCTGTACTGTAAATCGCGCTTGTAACGGATTTGCCAAAGCAGGCAAGGTTCCATTTCAATACGATACAGACGCACTATTCCGCAACTTTAATACAGTCCTAAGCGAAGTCAACAAGGGCATTGAGAATATGATTCTGGAGTACCCTGGAATCATTGATGACCATGCAAACTATCGTGAAATTGGGCAGAACATCGTCGAGTCATTAATTTACGAAAAAGGTCCGTATAATTCCGGACCTCGTACATCAGACCCAAGGCACCGCAACAATGCGGGGTATCTTAACAAGATTGCTAACCCAGTCGGGTTTAAAGTAATGCGTGGATTGCTAGATATCCCAGAAGAATTCCGCAATGAATGTACTCCAGATGGCTTACGCAACAAGTACCTATTCATCGCAGAGTTAATTGGGTTCAAATCTGGTTCAGCCAAATCTAAAGAGCAAGTTGGTAGAACCGCATATTACAATGCAACCCTAACCAAGTGCGACGTAGAAAATATTTGGCTTAAGCGACTCTATATGGACCTAAATAACGCTTTTAGGTGCAAGCTTGAGTCAATTCGCTATGCTCGTCACACAAAGATAGAAGAATACAAAGCAGGCTCTACATGGCACCAAGCCAGAGTGCCTGCTATGATTGAGGACTTAGTGTCATTAGAGAATGACATCATCACCAAAGCAGACTATAAATGGCAAGTGCCTATAGAGATCGATATGAGTGCATTAACCTATTAACCGGTGCACTATAAACCCATTGAATTGCTGGAACGCTAAGTCCTAACGGATATGCCAATCAGCAGGGAAGCCGAGCAATCGGAACCTTCAGAGACTATCGAAAAGCACAGCAATGTGAACTTAGTAGAGTAGGTGCCAAGTGGCATCGAAGCAGTGGGCACTAGAAATAGTGATGATATAGTCCGACCTTAAAGGAAACTTTAAGCAGTTACATTGTATAGTATTCCTAGATATCCTAACAATAAGGAAACATAGTGAATCATTATACATATGAGATTAAGTTCGAGAATGGTATGAAATATTTAGGTGTAAGAAGTTGTAAGTGTGCCATCTCAGATGACATATACACAGGGTCTTCTAAGTTAATACCACCTGAGTTATATGGAACATGTCAAAAAACAATTCTAGGTATCTTTGATACTAGGATTGAGGCACAAGAGGATGAAATATTAAGACATGCTAAATTAGATGTTGCAAGAAATCCAGAGTATTACAATGGAATCAATGCAAAGAGTACAGGATTTTCCCCAATAGGCTTAACTAAAGAACGAAGCAAAAGAGTTAAACTCAGAGCAGAGAAATTTAGAGCTTATAGAGGAGAAAATCGTACAGAAGCACAGAAAAAAGCAGATAAAGCTCTATCGGTATATAAAGGTGTAAAAAATCATGCTAAAGGAAACTCTGGTATAGATAACCATCAATTTAAATCATGGTATTATATTACTCCTAAAGGAGAATACGTCGAAATAGATTCAATTCCTATTAGACAATACTGTGAGTTACCAGAATGCCCTAAAGGATTTAAAGCTACCCGAATATATGAGAGAATATCAACATGTGCACATCAACCTTTTATTAGAGGTCCACTAAAGGGTTATGTATTTGGCTATGTACATACTAAGCCAGATTACATAACTCAAGATAGTATAAATTTAGTGTATAAAATGTCAGAACATCTCCTTATTCCAGATTTTCATAAAATGAAAATGACTCGAACAAAAAACTTAATCTCAAACATAACGGGCAAGAAGTAACGACTCTTGCTGAACTAATGCTGTTTTAGGATACATCGGACTCCTATTGAATCACAAGCCATTCCTCGACAGATGCAACATTACGCAAGGCGACCTCAGCGATGCATGGGGTCACCCAGTTATTACCAACCGCAAGCAGTTCAAAACTATCATGCGACAATGTTATGGTAGTCAAATGACAGCACAAGCAATGTGGGATGATATGAACAAAGGCAAAGCCACAAACGACCCTAATTATATCCATTATACCACAGAAGAAGTGCAAGCATTCAACCAAGAGATGGAATCTGGTGACATAGCAGTAGCTATTGCTTTCAAGGATTTCATCATTAACAACGCTCAAATGCAGCCTATAATGAATTTGAATGTACTTGGTGACCGAGTAACCACATACTGCAATCGTTTCTACAATGTGGGCGAATCTACGTTTGTGTTTGACTTGTACGATACTCACACTAACTCAGTCAGACGCATCCATAACACCGAAACCAAGCGTGTACCAGACCTCAAATCATTCAAACGCTATTCAGTAACTGGACTCATTCATGGTCTTGATGGTAGAGTCATGGACAACGCAACTGATGCAGTCATTGACCAGCATGGGTGGGTTATACCTATCCATGATGCAATGGTATTATGTTGTGAATCAGCAGACTATGCTAGGGAAGCATATGCCAATGGCAGAACTCCAAGTGAGCCTTCGTTAAAGTATATCCATACTCACAGAAACAAAATCTTATCTGAGTACTTTACTAGTTTGGGCATCCCAGCTAGCAAGTTAGCAGACTGGAAAGCTAATGTGTTGCCATTAGTGCAACCATTATTGGGTGAGTTAGAAATTAACCCTCTTGTACTTAAGTAAGCATAGCACCTTCGGGTGTTGTGCTTATTTTTTTTTTCTAAGAAGGATAGAACAGGAGTAATAATGCTATCTAGTACAATTTTATTTATTGCTTTCCTTTGGATTGCACACGGCTTTTGGTGTGATTATAAAAATTCCAAACGACCCCCAACTAAAGAAGAACAGGAGTTAATGCTTAAGCGTATTAAAGAGCTTGAGTTAGAACTATTTCATAAAAGATTGCATCTTCAAGATTTAGCTTCACCTTGGGAGCCTAGAGCATTTCAAAGAACCAAGCGAAGTACCTCTCATAACCCAAGCTCCTATACTTTAGGACAAGGTAACTTGATTGACCTTAAGTTACACAAAACTCAATCCCTTATGTTTATCAGCGCAGAAGCCAAGCTTGCTTATTTACAATCTAAAGAGTGGTTCATTGTTAAGAACCAACGTTTGTTAATAGCTAACTACAAGTGTGAATATTGCGGTTCAACCAATCAACTACAATGTCATCATGTCACATACGAACGCTTAACAATGGAGCACATTGAGGACATTGTTATTTTATGCGGAGGATTGCATGGGTGTCATCAGCGCATCCACAATTTGTTAGGCTATAACAGAACAACAGAATACCCAATTTCAGTATTAAAGGATTGAACATGTCAACAGAATTAATTTTCTAATTTCTCAAACCTATATCAGTCAGTTTTACTAATACCTTACTTAGAACTTATGTAGAGTATTTAGTATCCAACTCAACACTTGTGCAAGGAACTTATTAATGACAAAGACTTACTATCATATACCTCCTGAAGAAGGATGGAAACCTCACTCTTACTATGTTGTAGAGGTGTCTGGGCATAAAGGCAATCCTATATTTAAAGCAATCCTATATACGGGATTTCTGGATGAAAAAACAAAATGTCCTTTAGGATGTTCTGGTATTTTCAATCCTACTATGGAACCAGAATTTATGGAACTTAAACACTTTGAGTACATTAAGGCTATAAGAAAAATAGACATGTCAATACCTAATGGTGGTAAAGATATTACAAAATTAAATGGATTTGAACTGAAAATTCACGAGAGGATAGTTAAATGATAACATTACAACAAGCTATTGAATTAGCTACAGAAGCTCACAGAGGACAATGGGGGGGCATACTCCAAAGACTGTAATATCAGATAAATGGAGCCATATTAAAAATATTGAAGAAGCAATTTTTAAATACAAAATTAATTAAAAAATTATTTTAAAGGAACAAACATGACAAAAACAGCCGCAATTTCTGGTTTACATATCAGAATGGACGTACCAACCAAATGTAAGCTAGTAGAACAAGTTTTAACTAAAACGTTTTCAACTAAGAAAGAACAAAATGCTTATATTGCTCTTATTGCAGCACAGAATTTTGTGAACCCTGTAACAATTAAGTTATGGTGTGGTAAATACCAGAATACTTGGAAGTTTGGCAAAACATTACCAGACGGCACTATGTCTTTTGCGTTTGCAACCTTGCCTGAAACCAAACTGCCAACGGCCTTTAATGAGCTTAAGGATATTAAAGACCTATTAGCAAAAACTACCACAAAACTGCAAACAAAGTATTACTCAACGTTAACCGAAGAAGATGTAAAAACAACAAAAACTCCAGGTAAGATTCTTGATGAGCTTATCGCAGCAAAGCAAAACAAAGTACACTAATAACAGAACTGAATTCAATAACTTAAAGGAGTAAATAGTGAAGACTTTAACAAAGGAAGAATTACTTAGGGCATTAGTGAGTAATGTGGACGTATCTTGCGTTTGGAGTAAAGAATTACAAGATATGTTAAAGAGCCACGATAAATTAGAGGAAGAAGTAATCCTACTAAGACTCGAGAATGAGAAGTTAAAAGCACAGTTAAACTCGGTAACCGATTTTACATTTGTACGCTTATACGCGTAATAAGTAACAAAGTTAAAGCTATTAAGGGCTTACGGAGTAGTAACTTGTAAAATGTTAAGTCAAGTTAATACGCTTGTGAGTACGTTTTTACTAAGGAGTTTAAGATGCTCTATCAAGGAAAGTACTACATCACAATACCAGCTATAAGAAACATCTTGGATATGGAAGATGAGGCAAACCTACATGCTAAAGATTTTAGCAGCATAGCCCAAGTAAAGCTCAATAAAGTTGTGTATTATAGTCAAGCTGATGTGTATGCATACAAGGAGGATATAGAAACTAAGGATATATTTCTCAAAGAAGTACAAGCTTGTGTGATGCTAGCTATGGACTTGACTAGCGACAATAAAACAACCTTTGCCAACAAGCTAGGGTTTGAGAAACTTGGCTCACTAGACAGCTTTTTGTGTAATAAGACATATACACCTAAATGTGCTGCAGTTTTTGTTAAGTTGTGGAGAAATTACAAAAACTTGGTAAAAAGATATGATAATGAGGAATTTTAAAAAAATAAAAAAGGACAAATATGAAAACCCCATTAATTTATTTTGCAGTTGGTATAGTAACTATGGCATTAGTTATGTTTAAATACTACGAATACCAAGACACATTCAATCCCCCAGAGCCTTGTAAACCTATTGAGCTAATCAAAGAGGTGGAAGTGCTTGTTGAAGTTGAAGTTGAAGTTGAAGGCCTTATTATAGCCATTACCATTGCAGACATGTATGAAGACCTAGCTACTAGATACAAGCACATCAGCAAGCCTAACAGAGACATTATCATGGAATCCATTGCTAAAACAGCAGACAAATACAACGTTAGTCCACTAGTACTATACAATCTAATTGCTGTTGAATCTAGCTTTAGATGGTGGATAGAGCACCCACTTGTTACTGTACAAAACCATGAAGGTAAGTCTGTTAAAACCAGAGCTGTAGGCCTAGGTGGTATTGTCTTCGAGATATGGGGACCTAAACTAAAAGAAGCTGGTGTAATTGACACTAAATCTGACTTGTTTCAAATAGATAAAAACATAGACTCTATTGGTTATGTTTACAGCTATCTCAAGTCTAAACCTCTTCACCCTAAAGCTTCACATGCTGTAGAGTCTGGATTAATCAGATACTTTGGTGGTGGCTATAAAAGCTACTTCGACAAAATAGATGCAGAGATTGCTTCTATGTTTAAAAATAAACTATACGGAGAATAAGCATGGATTTTAAAACATTTGCGAAAGCAGTAAATGATAGGTTTAATCACCTATCAACTAACTATACGTTGTTTCGAGTAGAGGCTGATAATGACGAAATTAAAGAAGTCTATCTATCCTCCTTTCCTGAAGGAACTAACCTTACGTATCTTACCAATACCGAGCACGATTGTTCATGTTGCAAAGCCTTTATTCGTAACGTCGGTAAACTTGTAGCTATTGACAATGGGGCTATCCTGACTGTATGGGACGTAGAAGCTACAGGACATTATAAAGTTGTAGCTGATGCTATGGCTAATTATGTACGCTCTAAGCCTGTCGAGTCTGTGTTCTTCGCAAGTGAGCGTAAGTACGGTGCCTTCAATACTGAACAACGCCTTGCTGATGGTCGTATTATCAACTGGAACCATTTCCATGCTGGCATGCCAGCAAGCCTTTTTAAAGGTAATGATGTGGCTTCCGAGGCTGGTAGGTTCAATACCTCAGCGCAAATGCTTACCACGTCTCTAACAGTATTTAACCTGCCTGCTATTGATACAGTCATTGACCTTATCACATCAAGCAGTCTGTACCGAGGAGAGGAGCATTTACCATCCATCAAGAAGTTTAGAGAGCTTTGGGTTAAGTCTGTGGACTACCCAGGTTCTCCAACCTTGTTTGGCTTTGAGCATTGCAATGACCCAATTTCAAGATTTAAAAACAGTGTAATTGGTACACTTGTAGAGGACATCTCAAAAGGTGTTGACCTAGAAGAAGCTGTTAAGTCTTTTGAGGTTAAGGTAGCTCCAGCCAATTACAAACGTAGTAAGTCACTCATTACTCAAGGAATGGTTGACCAAGCCATGGAGACAATTACCGAACTAGGGCTAGAGCCTGCTCTCGAACGTAGGCACGCAACTATTCATGACATGAACATCAATGATGTACTGTGGTCTGACGTATCGGTACAACCTGCTATGAAGGGAAGTGTAGCTTCTATCCTTCAACAAGCTGTTAAAATCACCAAGCCTAATACAGACAAATCTATCGAAATCAGCATTGCTGACTTCATGGAGCGTGTGCTACCTACCGCTACCTCAATCGAGGCTCTTGTTGAGTCTAGACATCAATCCAATTTCATGAGTGTGATTGCCCCAGTAAATGCGTCTGCTAATTTGCTCAAGTGGAACAACAACTTCACTTGGTCCTACAATGGTAATGTTACCGACTCTATGAAAGACGTAGTTAAATCATTTGGAGGTAAAGTAAAAGCCCAATTACGTTGCTCTATTATGTGGAACGAGGACAATGACAATCCTGATGACCTAGACCTCCATTGTGTGTCTCCCTATGGTCATATTTACTTTGTTGATAAAGGTACTAAGACCTTTAATTTAGACATAGATATCACCCAGCCAGGTTCGAAAGTAGCGGTAGAGAATATCACTCACGACTTCAGTAAAATGAGACCAGGCTCTTATAACTTTTATGTCAAAAACTACATCGCTAGGGGAGCCTCTTCAGGGTTTAAAGCAGAAATTGAGTTTAATGGCGAAGTATATGAATACACCTACCTAGCTCCTTTAAGGGAGGGCCAAAACGTCGAGATTGCTACTGTTAAGGTAGACAATAACGGCATTATTTCCATTGAACATAAGTTACCTCATGGCTCAACCAGTAAAGAGGTCTACAACATTAAGACCAACGATTTCGTAAAGGTCACCAACGTAATGCTATCTCCTAACCATTGGAATGAGCAAGCAATTGGTAATAAGCACTATATGTTTATCTTAAACAACTGCGGTACTGCCGAGCCTGTTAGAGGCTTCTATAATGAGTTCTTATCCGAGGCTCTCACACCACATCGTAAAGTGTTTGAAGTACTCTCTAGCCGTATGAGAGTACAACCAGCTACCGAGCAGCTAGCAGGGGTAGGCTTCTCCAGCACAGTCCGTAACGATTTAGTCGTTCGAGTATCTACCACTAGCTCAATGAAGCTATACAAAATCAACTTTTAAAGGACATAAAATGAATCTATATAAACAAGCTGTTCGTGAAAACTGGACGTTTCCATCAGTGCAAGGCACGTTATCTGTAGTACAGATTGCCCAACTGCCGTTGTCTTCTGTCAATAAATCTAAAGCTACTTTAGATAATGTGGCTATTAACTTGTACAACGAAATCAACAATGCTCCTAAAGTAAGCTTTGTAAACAGCTCTGTAGGGGATAGACTACCAAGTCTCAAACTAGAACTAGTAAAGGACCTCATTACTACTATCGAAGAGGAGAACCGAGCTAAGGTAGACCAACAAGCGAATGCTTCTCACAACGCAAAGATTGATGAGCTTATCTCAACAAAACGAGACCAAGAACTCGCAAGTAAGTCGGTAGAAGAACTCCTAGCTATGAAAAAGTAAGTGATGTTAAATCAAACTTAAGGAAAAGTAATGAACTACAACCTAAACAGATTTAACACAGAAGCAGGCTCAACTTACGTTGGGTTAGGTTTCTCCTCTATGGATGAGTTAAAGGAGTGTACAAAGACAGCTCTTATGACCATGAGAGCAACCAAAGGGACACCGATCTTACCTAACTTAGATGAAGATGAAACAGTAGCTCTATGGTACACGTTCTACGGTATGGTAATGGTAAATGAAAACTCTGATATGGGCCTTAACCTAATTGGAAACTCTGTGGCTGAAGTCTGTAGAGCGGCAGCTTTTAATGGATTCTCCACTATGGATGCCCTAGCAGAGATTATGCCTGATACCCTCCAACAAGCTATTCTGTCTGAACTATAATTGTATTGGTGCTTAAGTGTTAAATGTCTTGTTAACCTCCTTCAAGAACAAGCAAGACTAGCAATTTTCTGCTACAAGAAACAGCCAATACAACTCCTTAGGACCCCAGTCTAACTAACTGGGGTGTTTTCTATAATCTACGTTGGTAGAGTATATAAAGTAAATTAACTATGGGGTCTTTCCCGAAGTCAGGAAAATGGTTTACATGTAAAGGAGAACGAGATGGAAACAATAGAAAGAGAAAACCACGGGGCAGTTTTGGGTGGTGGAGATTTTAGAGATGGAGTTATATATAAGGGCGATTTGGGTGAATATATGGAATTTGTAGAAGACATAAATCTTGAAATAGAGGGAGATACATATACAACAGATAGAGTCAAAATCGCGCACGGGGACGGCGAAATGTTTACAATCTACAGCGATATGGACGCAAAAGGAAAAACTATTTGGGTAGACACAGAAAATGAGTATAGCGAAGATGGTGAGCTTTTAGACACCATGTATTATTTTGGA
>Ga0194136_1000352_pt1 | contig 24422 bp, 29 predicted proteins | sample TARM_MetaG_T3A_1_FD_134023 | JGI IMG/M metagenome (GOLD analysis project Ga0194136, IMG submission 134023) | Freshwater microbial communities from Pennsylvania, USA, analyzing microbe dynamics in response to fracking - TARM_MetaG_T3A_14 (version 2) | ecosystem: Environmental > Aquatic >...
ACCTTTACCATATCAGAATGGGGTTCTTTTTTCATCACTTAACAGGTGAAAATGAAAAAGTAAATTTAAGCTGCCGTTAGGCAGTTGGCACATGTTTCAACGAAAAGTATGAATTGTTCAGGAATATAAGAATCATTAAAGTTTTATCATAAATGGAAGAAATGATGGGCTGACTGAATTTATTGTTGGTTGTCTGATGGTTTCCAAGATGGATCCCTAGAATCATCAAACAACAGAAAATTCCAAATCCGCTTGGAGATTCCGAGATGGTAAGAACCATCAAATCTGATAATGAAGAATGGTTTGGCACTTCAGAACCAAACACACCGAACCGATCTCATTTTTTCCATATGAAACTTTCCAGCTTGAAATGGAGAGAGGATAATCTGTGATACACTTACGTTATCCGAATTCAAAACACAACCTAGAAGTTGCACGGTTTATGGAACACCTTTAAAGAATGGAGAGATCATTATCAAAAGGAAAAATTGGATTGTTTGGCTTGTACTTGTCTTTTTATTTGTCTTGTTCAATGGCATTCGTTTATTCAATGCAAACGAAGAAAAAGCTGCCCTCATGGAAGATACTGTTGTCCACTTGGAGGCCGCCGGCTATGATACAGAAATGGATATTGATGAGATGCACATCGTGAACATAGGTGTGGATGAAACAATTCACGCTGTTGTTGTGATTTTTACAAACGAATCCGATACCCATTATCTTTACACTTATGAAGAGGATGCCGATCAAATCATGCAGCTTGACTCTGTAACCAGTAACCCAAACCAAACACCAAAACATCAGGAAAGTTAATATCAGCTTCTTTTTGAATGGTTGCGGCAATTCAATCAAATCAGTATCAAAAAACGGAACTCCCGTAAATGCGGAAGTTCCGTTTTTGTTATTGGAAATTATATTTATCCTGAAGGTTGAAAATCAACTGGCTTTTTTATCCAATTGATTTTCTGTCCACTGTTTCAATACAACAGCATGATTGTATTTCCAGTCAACAATGTACAAATAATTTCCTTGTTATAATATAATGCCATTTTCTACTGATAGCCACATTAAACAGAACAAATTAAAAAAACCGCAAGCCTCTATTATCAAGGTTGCGGTTATACCTTTATATCCAAGGCAATGAGATTCATTGCTTTTCTTAAAAAAGTGTTTTCACTATTGTCTCAATGGGAGTGGTTTAGACAGTTTCTCACCTGAAAGGTCTTCGTTTGACACTGGGTGAAAATACCCCAAAGGCTCATTAATTAACATTTTCCATAACCCAGGGGGAATCCGTAGCCTTTCCCTATCCCTTACTGTTAATAATTTTTTTATTTCAGCATTCCTATTTGTAACTTTTCTAGCCCATAACGGATCGATAATGGGTGCATTTGCAATTGAAAACAAAGATACTTCCTTTAGAACTTCATTTACATCCTTCAAAGTATGAATATTTCCGCAGCCAATCAACGGTATATCCTTTGGTACCACAGATTGTACTTCCTTCAATATTGGCTGACCATCTAACGATTTTTTCCTAAAGTCACTTATGGAGATATGGACATAATCCAGCAGTGAAGGCAGCGCTATATTCTCTAAAAGATGACAAGTATCTTCTAGACGGATACCAGGAGTTTCATACTCCTCCGGTGAAAAGCGGTATCCAAGAATAAATGACCCCGCATTGGATTGATCAATCACCTCACGGCATGCTTTGATAACCTCCAATGGGAATTTTAATCTTTTTTCTCTATTTCCTCCCCATTCATCGTTTCTTCTATTGGAATGAGGCGAATAGAATTGCTGAATTAAATAAGTATTTGCTCCGTGCAATTCAACTCCATCAAAGCCTAAACGGATGGCAATTTTTGTTGCCTCTTGAAATTCATTTATTGTCTCTTCAATTTCTGAAGATTCCATTTCTCTCGGAAAAGACGCAATCCCTCTTAATGGAGGAACTCGGCTTGGTGCAATCGATTGTTTTCCTGAGTTAAAAGCAGGTTGGGCCAAACGGCCTGCATGATAAATTTGAATAAACACTTTAACATTCTGCTTATGAAGTTTTTCCACCAGTCTAATTAACATTGGATGATTTTCAGGTTTGTAAATATTCCACCCACCGGAAAACGCGCTTCCTCCAGAGGATATACTATGAGATCCAATTATAACTGCGCCAAGGCCATGACTTCTGCGTAGTATAAATTCACAATCCTCTTCAGTCAGACCACCCTCACTTGTTCCATTACTGGTTGTCAATGGAGCCAATAGCATTCGGTTCTTTATTTTCAATCCGGAAGGAAATACAAATGGCTGATTGCATCGTTTCATCCTTTTTCCTCCTTTCTATGACTAAAAGTGAACCAGAGCAATGTTTCGCCCTGGTTCAGAAAGTCAAATTTTCTATCCTTGCCAATCTGCCGGGTAGGTAACGTATATAAACCGTGCTTTGCCTTCAACAGAAAACTTAATGTCTGTGTCTTTAGGAATGAAAAGGATTTCCCCTGGGTTAGCGGTTACTTTTCTTCCATCTATAATGATGGATAGACTACCTTCAATGATATAATCAATCTCATCGTAAGATAAATGCCAATCAAATGTCGTTTCTTCCATGACCATTAAACCCAAACCAAGTCTAGGACTTTCCTCGAGTGACATCAAATCTTTTGTATAAACCCGGTCTTTAGGATTATTTGTTTCCAGACGATCCTCTTCCGTCACATTGAACAATGGCAACTTAATGGCCATTACACCACTTTTATCCACTGTCCGATTTGTTTCGGCTGTATTACCGTACTCTTGGGAAATGATAGCACGGACAAGTTTTTCGATATCTTTTCTATCTATGCTCGTCATGACTTCCCTCCTTTAAAGGGTTGTTTTTTTTTCAGCTATCGGCTTAGTATCCGGTAAATCTGTCTGAGCTGCTACTTCTGGATGGATTTCTTTTGCGGTTACGTTCTTCGTAATATAAATGGCTAAAGCGATTGCAGAAAATCCTCCAACCAGTTTGCCTACAATCATTGGCACAATGATTTCAGGAGCAACCCCTGCTGTAAACCCTAGGTGATCTCCGAGGGCAAAAGAGGCTGAAACAGCAAAAGCAATGTTCACGACTTTTCCTTTATCATCCATATTTTTTACAGTCTGGAACATGGCAATATTGTTTGCCAGAGAAGCGATTAAGCCAGCGGCCGCCACTTCATTCACACCAAGTAATTGACCGAACTTCAGCAACGGTTTCTTGAATAACTTAGTAATGAGCAGAACCAATCCATATGCCCCTGCTAATGTGATGGCGATACTACCAACTATTTCAAAAGCAACTCCCAGCGTCTCCTGGTTGTCAAACAACTGAACGCCCACCAACCATTCCAAACCGCCTATTGCCAAACCGACTGTAGCTACAGCAACAATCAGTCTGCCAAAGAGAATGAAGCCTTTGATCATTATTCCAGCGAATTTCCATAGTCCAAACGCAATGAGAATGGAAACGACAATAATTGGAATTAAGTTAACCAGAATTTTTCCGAACCCCATTCCCATAAGCAATCCACCTACCATTGCACCAATAGGAACTGTAACAATTCCGCAAAGAATTCCCTGCGCCAAGAATGGACGATCTTCGATGTCTATTATACCCAGTCCGACAGGAATGGAAAAGACAATGGTCGCTCCCATCATTGCTCCTAAAATCCCTCCGGAAAAGAGAATGATGTCTGCGTCCGTAGTCATTTGTTGTGCTAAGAAAAATCCTCCCATATCATTAGCCAATAACGTTCCTGCAAACATTGCCGGATCCGCTCCAACTAATTCAAACAATGGCACTATGATAGGACTCAACCAATCTGACAACTTAGGTGCCAGCACAATAATCCCTGCCATTGATAAGGCCAAGGCTCCCATTGCCATGATTCCTTCTTCAAACTGCTCACCTAATCCAAGTTTATTTCCCGCTATTTTATCAACTGCACCTATCATCATGATAATGACCATGATCCATATAACAATCTCGTTAATGCCCATCGGTTTCCCTCCAATATATTTTTATTTAATCTTCTCTTGGGTACTCAACAGTATCAATAATACCAACGATGACCATATCCACAGGCATAATGCGGTTTTCAAAAGATTCTCTGGCCGAACTGCCTGTTGTGATCAACACTTGTTCTCCGATTCCTGCACCCACGTGGTCAACCGCTACCACCAATTCCTTACTCACTTCGCTTGCATTGAGTTGTTTTTCCACCAAAAGAAACTTTAAGCCATTCAGCTTTTCATCTTTTCGGGTTGCCCAAAGAGTTCCGACCACTTTTCCGATAATCATCAGGCATCCCTCTCTTCTACTTGAATATGGCGATCATGTATATAGTCTTTGGCAAGTGCTGTGATGATCATATTGGGAGTCACTATGAATGTATCCCCATCACTCAGTCCGGATTTCTGCAACTTTTGCATTGTAACCAGTTCTTTCTTTTTCGCTCCTGCAGAAACGGTTGGAGTGTTTTGTTGCACTCCTGTTTTATGAAACTCTGTCTGGTCCATAAATTGGACACCCAACTTCTTCAATTCGAGTCTTGCTTTTTCAAAAGGAGTCCGGATTTTCTCAGGAATATCCTTTTTCTTTTGTGTATATTCAATTCCATCTTCCAACACAACCAGGGATTTCTGATCCATGAGCCGGTTCAATAAGCCCTTTTCGGAATCATCCAAAGGAGTAAAGTGGGCCAATCGCGTCATTCTGTATAAAGGTAATTCAGTAACAATCAGAATTTGCGGGGATTCAATACCACAAGAAGCAACATACTGAAATCCTTTTTCCTGGTAATAACGAATGATGTATTCTTTTGGTTCTCCTAGAAAAGAAAAACTCGGTTTAGACGAATGACTCTCCAATTTCTGTAATACTTGATCCGTTACAAGTTGAATAATTCTTTCCATTTGATCCATACTATCATTCCTTTTTGATAATACGCCCCGTGGTTCCAGGCACAAATCCACACGCATTGGCTTCGTCATAGTCAATATGCATAAAGGTTTCAAACTTTGGACTTACGCGCACAGCCACATCATCAAAAATTAAAGGGCGTTTGCTATTGACTTGTACTTTTACCATCTCTCCATCTTTAACCTGCAATCGTTTTGAATCACTTGACTTCACATGAATATGTCTCTTGGCTACAATCAAACCCTCGGTCAATTGGACATGGTTCGAACCTGCCATAATCATTATTCCTGGACTTCCTTCTGTGTTACCACTGATTCTTAATGGTGCTTTTATGCCTATTTTCGTTGCATCAGTATAAGAAATCTCTACTTGACTGCTCTTTCTGACCGGTCCCAGTACAACGACTTGGTGAAAGGTTCCTTTAGGTCCCACCAAGGTAACACGCTCTTTAGCGGCATACTGTCCTGGCTGGGATAAATATTTGGCTGGCGTCAGATTATAATTTTTTCCAAACAACTTGTCAATATCTTCCTGTGAAAGATGGACGTGTCTCCCACTTGCTTCAATCTCAAACGTTTGTTCCAGATTCTTTTTTACACGTTCCACTACTTCGTCTAATAATTGATCGAACGGCTGATTCATAGTTTCCCCCTCTTCACATTCTTTTCTTTTTCACCTATCATTAAACTCCATATATAATCTGCCATCCACCGGCACCCTTCCAGCATCAAAAAATATTCTTCGCTATTCAGATACGGTTGCAGCCACTTAGAAGCATGAATTTGAAAACTGTTCACTTGGGTGTACAGACGATAAAACATAACGACTTCTCGACCATCTGAATACGAAGGAATAAAAGTAACCGGGGAATATGAACTCTCTTTTTCTCTTCTCTTTCTGAATCCCTCTTCATCAACGCCATATTTAAGCCAGTAGTTTTTGCAAAAATCCATTTTGCGAAAGTCTTTCAACACCTGGATCATTTTATCCAATTCAGGAATCAAATCTTTCTGTTGATTTTCGAAACTAACTTGCTGGGCAGATAGAAAGTCACTTATCAAACATTCAACATGGTTATTCCATACGAATGTAAAGTGATTTTGCGCCAATTCTTTTTTTTGTTCGACTACAGGATACACATTTCTGTCAGTCGAGTGTTCATGTCTTGTTTCATTAGGGATTGGGAATTCCACTTTTGGTTTTTCCTCTTCCTTTTCTTGAAATTCAACTTTAATGCCAGTTAAATAGCTTTTGGCTGCTGGTGTGATGATTGTTCCAGATTCCAATAATAAGATTTTAGATTTTTTCATATCGGTAGTTTTCAAGAGTTTCTTAACTTTGCTCTCTGTCAAAATCGGCATTTTCCACTTCCTTTCGTTAAAGAAAAGGCTGCGACATATTCAACTATGCCTCAGCCTTCCATCTTGAGATTCACACAAGGACTGAGTGTCCGCTTCTTTAAATATTAAACATTGAGAAACAGGTCCTTCCTTGAGTGCTCCCACTTAATAGACTTTCTTTAACGATTGATTCAATACTGAACGAAACTTATTGTGCATCATATTTTGGTAAAATTGCGTCAACTTCCATATGAGGTCTTGGAATGACGTGAACAGAGATCAACTCTCCAACTGCTTCTGCTGCTGCTGCACCGGCGTCTGTTGCTGCTTTGACAGCTCCGACGTCTCCACGGACCATAACAGTTACAAGTCCGCCACCCACTTGTTCTTTACCAATCAAAGTCACGTTAGCTGCTTTTACCATTGCGTCTGCAGCTTCAACTGAAGCCACCAATCCTTTAGTTTCAATCATTCCCAATGCGTTTGTGTTAGCCATTTTTCTTTTCCTCCTAATATATGTTTTTTTAATTTTTATTACTGAGTTTGTGTATTACTTTAATTTTTCCATTACACGTTTAACCAATAAGTTCACTAATTCGTCGTTCTTATACTCTTTTTCTTCCCCTTTTGAGGACTCTTCTTCAAACACATCTTCTCCCCGGATATCTTCCAGTTCACGAACTCCCCAGGCAATCCGTCTGATATTAAAGAGATTTTGTGGGGCAATATTGTCAGAAGTTGAACTTCCTCCTACTGCTCCGCTGCCGAGAGTCAATGCCGGGAATAAATTGGTAGTGGCTCCAATCCCACCAAATGTTGCTGAAGTATTAACAAGCAATCGTGATACCGGTTTCCGCAATGCGAATTCCTGAATGATGTCATCGTTTTGAGAATGGATGGCCATCGTATGTCCGGCACCTTCCTGGTTTAGGATTTCAATGGATAAATCACATGCCTCTGTCCACGTCTTTTTGGTATAGAAAGCTAAAATTGGTGCCAGTTTTTCCCGTGAGTAAGGAGCATGTCTGCCTACTCGGTCTTCTTTGGCCAGTAAAACTTTTGTTCCTTGAGGAATTTTAATTTCTGCTAAATCAGCTATTTCCTGAACCGGTTTTCCTACTATTTTAGGATTCATTCTTCCGTCCGGACGCAGTATAAATTTCTCCAGTTTTCTTGCATCTTCTTCGGGAAGGAAATATCCCCCCTGCTTCTTGAACTCAGCTACCACTTTATCTTTACTGACTTCTTCTACAATAATGGATTGTTCAGAAGCACAGACTGTGCCGTTATCAAATGTTTTGGACTCCATTATTTGTTTTACTGCTTTTGGAACATCTGCTGTCTTTTCAATGAAGGCTGGTCCGTTTCCTGGACCGACTCCTATAGCTGGTGTACCGGATGAGTAGGCTGCTCTTACCATTGCTGACCCGCCTGTTGCCAAGATCAGTTTAGTATCTCTGTGTTTCATCAGCTCACCGGTTGCTTCCATTGATACTTGCTGAATGACGCTAACGGCGCCTTCCGGCAATCCAGCTTGTCTTCCTGCCTCCGTCATGATGCGGATGGTTTCAGTTATACATTTTAATGCGCTTGGATGAGGAGATAGAACAATGGAGTTTCCTGCTTTTATAGCAATCAATGCTTTATAGATTGCAGTTGAGGTAGGATTTGTAGAAGGGACTAACCCGGCTATAACTCCTACAGGTACAGCAACTTCCATGTAATTTGCTTCTTTATTTTTCATTAAAATGCCTATAGTTTTCATATCTTTAATGGCATTAAGGACGTCACGGGAAGCAAAAGCATTTTTCAGTACTTTATCCTGCCACCTACCGAATCCTGTTTCTTCCTGAGCCATTTTCGCCAGTTGGACCCTGTTGGCAAAGGCAGCTTTCGCCATCGCTTTAACAATCAAATCAATTTCTTCCTGTGATTTTTGAGACAATTTCACTTGGGCTGACTTCGCTTTCTTTATCAGCTCCCTTGTTTCCTGCACTGATAAAAGATCTTTATCTGTCAATTTCACTCACCTTTCACTCCTTTCTCCAAAAGTATTTGGATCAATGTTTCCTTATTGGCAAACTTGATTTCTTTTTTAGTCATTCCTTCAACATTTTGCTTGTAAGCTATAGAACGCAATTCTCCTACTTTCAGCTTTTCCAAATCCTCTTTCTCAAATTTCAGTTTTCCAGTAGATTCCGTTGAGTCCTCGGAACTGTTTTCTGCAATGTCCCTAATGGTTTCTTGAACCGGACTCACCGTTTCCTCTTTCAAAGCTTCAAGAGTTTCTGGTTTGACTTTAAGCGAATTGTTGTTTTCTACTGTTTCAGAAGGTTCCTTAGATTGTGTCTGCTCTTTTTTAGCCTCCTTATCTTTTTTAGTTTTATTAAATTTTTCCAAAAGCATGTTCTCCACTTGTTCATCCAAACGTGGAATAACATGACTGGCAATAAAATTATTTGTATCTTTCACGACTGCCACCCCTGCTTCTACAGCTGCATAAATTGCACCGACATCCCCAATTAAGTGAACAGTGAGTAAACCTCCACTAACGCGATGGGTTCCCAACAGCTCAACATTCGCAGCTTTCACTGCAGCATCTGCTGCTGCGATTGATCCCACCTTACCTTTGACTTCAATTAGACCCAGCGCTCTATTTGCCACTTTTTCTCACCACCATTAATAGGATGTTGGATTGTCTGCAACGAATTGGACTGCTTTTTCAAACGCCTCACAAGCTGCTTTACAGGCAGATTGTGAACCGGTCAGTAATGCCCCGGCGAAGTTGGTTTCAGAAGGCGGTCCATAAAAGACTCCCATTTCCACATCGGCTGCTTTTAATGCCGCATCCAATGCATACACTGCTTCAAGGGGCGGGGCAATCAAATACGCAATCGCTCCTCCTTCTTGAGTATTCGCTCCTTCTGATAGGTATGTTCCTGTCCTGGAAACACAGTGAGCAAAGTAAACAATGGAATCATCTTCATTGGCACTGTAAAAACTTGCTCCGTTCTCAACAACTTCAATTGCTGCATCTAATCCACTACGTACCTCAGCAGGACTTGGACCTGCCAGAATTCCAATTACTTCACCAGCAAGTTTTGTTGATGCATTTCCTGCACCAGCGTACATACTTTTTGCATAAACCACGTCTACAGCTGCTTTTTTGGTTGCTTCATCCAATGCGACATACGTAACATCATCACAGTCAGATGTAATAATACCGATACTTTTTTGATCGGGGCCTAATTCCAGTTCCTTTGCTAAACCATCGTCCACATTGGGAATGATTTTCACACTTAGAACCTTGGCGCCCAGTCTTTCATTTTTCATCAAAGTTCCTCCTTTAACGTTCTTTCAGATCAAGACCGGACTTTTTGGCATCCAACATTTTTTTAATCAAATCTGCAATATAAGCACCGGCTTCCACAGCTGGTGTACCACCTTGATGGATGTTGGAAACCACCGTTCTGCGCGCTTCTGGCATTCCAACTGTAGGTTTATAAGCGATATAGGCACTCATTGATTCGGCTGTCACCAAACCTGGACGTTCCCCAATCAGTAAGCAGACGACGTCAGCATCTACAGCCTCACCCACTGGATCCATGGCTGGAACCCGACAGTGTTTAACGAAAACAATTTCACCGAAATCAAGTCCATGCATCTTAAGACCTTGTCGTATAGCTGGAATGATGTCTTTGATATTTGCTTCAATCGCAGCTGAACTTAATCCGTCACCAACCATGATGGCAACTTTGGCTCCCGATTTATAGGTGTTTTTTATTTTTTTCATGTTTTCTTCAGAAAATTTCCTGCCTAGATCCGGCCGCGTTATATAAGTATCTTTATCTTCACATAACGTTTCCGTTTCAACAAAATTCATTTCATTTATCAATTCTTCACTAACGTAGGAGAACACCGCATCCTGAGCAGCCGCGTGCTCTGCACGGAAACGTAAAGCCGGTTCTGTTTTATACCGGGTGCCTGCGCGCCACAACCCTAGACGAGCCGGAGTAAACAATTTCATCCTCTTGTAACCTTCTGAATCAACGGCATCTGGAACCAGGAACTGTTCACGTATATTCACTTCAGTGATATCCGGGATGGATCCTTCTTCTATACCGACTTCCGGTTTTGGTTTTTTTACTGCGGTGCTTGTTCCAACTGCCGGTGCGTCTCCAGTAAGGATATCTTCTGACATTTCACTTAATATTGACTTAATGATGTCTTTCAAATCTTTTTCATCCACTATAATCCCTCCTTTTTGAATTTCTTATTTATGTTTTAAAAATGCAGATGCATCACCGGCTAATGCGGTCAACTTCCCGTCTTTACTGAAGCCCATTTTCTCCATCCATTCATCAAATTCCTTGATGGGACGTTTACCCATTAAATGACGGACAGAAGCTGTTTCATGGAAACCGGTTGTTTGGTAATTCAACATGACATCATCAGCATTGGGAATACCCATAATGAAGTTTACGCCAGCTGTGGCGAGTAACACAGTTAAATTCTCGGCATCGTTTTGGTCTGCTTTCATATGGTTTGTATAGCAGACATCGACTCCCATTGAAATACCGGTCAGTTTGCCCATAAAGTGGTCTTCCAAACCAGCACGGATAACTTGCTGTGAATCATACAAATACTCAGGGCCAATGAATCCCACTACTGTATTGACCATAAATGGATCAAATTGTTTGGCGAATCCATAACATCTGGCTTCCATTGTCACCTGATCCACATCATGGTGAGCATCAGAAGATAGCTCTGAACCCTGTCCAGTTTCAAAGTACATGACATTCGGTCCAACAGCCGTACCTGTTTTCAAAGCTAAATCTTTTGCATCCTGCAATAACTTAGCGTCAATACCAAATGCCGTATTTCCTTTTTCGGATCCGGCAATTGACTGAAAAACAAGCCCGGATGGTGCTCCTTGTTCCATGGCCTCCATCTGTGTCGAGACATGAGCCAGTACAACGTGCTGTGTAGGAATTTCCCACTCTTCAATAAAGTCATTGAATTTGTGAAGAATACGCTTCACACTTTCTGTGGAATCATCCACAGGATTCAATCCAATAACAGCGTCTCCTATTCCCATCGAAAGCCCTTCCATTACAGAAGCCATTATCCCGTCTATATTGTCGGTTGGATGGTTTGGCTGTAGGCGGGCGGAGAATGTACCGGGTTTGCCAATGGTCGTATTCGCTGTCTTTGTCACAACGATTTTTTGACCTCCCATAATCAAATCCATGTTGGACATGATTTTGGTGACGGCAGCGACCATCTCAGCAGTCAAGGCACTGGAAATTTGATAGATATCATAATTCGTTGTATTGGTATCCAATATCCATTCCCTTAAATCTGAAACTGTCCAGTTTTTTATTTTATCGTACATACGCAAATTAACGCGATCAATAATAATTCTTGTTACTTCATCTTTCTCATATGGAACAGCAGGATGATTAAACAAATCCGACAGCTTCAAATTTGAAAGAACCACTTTCGCAGCAACTCTTTCCTCAGCACTTTCCGCCCCAACACGAGCCAGCTGATCACCGGATTTTTCTTCATTTGCTTTTCCCATTACTTCCATGACAGACTTAAATTCATATGTTCTGCCAAAGAGAGTGGTCTTTAAAATCATGGTCAAGTCCTCCTTTAATAATTAATTGAATACCAATGTTTTGATGACAACCGGTAGTGCTTTTCCTTCCGCTATGGGATTTCCAATATCTATATAGTCCCCATTACGGACATGGATACTGTCGATACAGACAAAGGGATAAGCCGCAGGTAATTGAGCGTAGAGACTATGTCCCAATGCTTTTGCCATATCTTCCTTTACCAGAATGATAAGCGGATCGCCTTTTTCTATTATCTTAGCAAGCCCTTTCACTAACGTTGTCGCTAAATCCTGAATATACTGGAAGTTCGGATTTTTCATCCCTTCGAGAGCCAAGGCAATCACCTGCTGCTCTCCTTCCATCTCAAACCAATTTATTTTCTCCTGGATGATTTCGGAAGTTTCAGATATTTCTGTTTTATTCTCATCGTCCTGGGATAATTTCAATACGGGAATGTTTTGTAAGGGAAGGATATTATCTATATAAGTAATCGTACTCCCACTGACATCCGTAGTATGTGATCCCGCTCCAACCACTGTCGCCCGAATTGTTTCAATGCTCGGTACAATTTCAAAGTGCTGAACCAGTTTTGAAGCAGCAATTTTCCTCCCGAGTAAGATTCCTATATCCCCATACTTAAACAACTCTTCTTTTGTATCCGGTGTAATATAGTCAGCAACGCCGCCTGAAAAAGAAACCGCTTCAACTTTTCTCTTGTTCTGTATATCTTTATTCGTAATGAGCAAATCGTAGTACCGGCTTTTCTCGCCGATCCCGAGGCTGTTTTCCAGTACTTGAACCATTATGGACAGGAGTTTATCCAGATCCGGCATATTTATGGATTGATTCACATGCAGGTTCAGCTGTTCACTGGCTATTATTTTTTCCAATTTCGGTGAAATATAGGTAACAAGATTGTTATCTTTCACTTTTATCAAACGACCACCGATATCGAAACAGCCTGTATCCAGGATATCCCCGTCATAAAAGGAGACAAGATTGGTGGTCCCACCGCCAATATCCAGATTCACTGCAGTCGTATGGTGTTTTATCGAATAGGAATGTGTGCCAGCCCCCTTTCCGGCGATGATGCTTTCCAAGTCTGGTCCAGCTGTGGCGACTACAAAGTCTCCCGCAAAGCCACTCAGCGCTTCCGCCACCTTCCGGGCATTTTCTTTCCGTACTGTTTCTCCAGTGATGATAATGGCACCGGTTTGAATATCATTTTTCTTGACGCCGGCTTTTTGGTATTGTTCTTTAACAAACTGTTTAATTTTATCTGCATCAATCAAATTGTTATCCAAGATTGGGGTAAAAAGAATCTCACTTTTGAAAATGACTTCTTTTTCCGTAATGGTAATACGGGGTATCGTAAAAGCCGATGCCATGTTCTCTATATGCAATTCAGATAGAACCAGTTGAGTGGTGGAAGTCCCTATATCGATTCCGACACTCAGCAGCTTTTCAGCCATTCCCTCACTCCTAAAAAAGACGCTTAATAAAGGACTACTCAAAAAGAGTCCTTTGCTAAGCGTCTTTGCTTTATTGACTGACACCATTGTCAATCAGGTTGGATTATTTTATTTTTAAAGGCAATCTTCGTTTTCGTACCACTATGATCTGAATCAACCACAATCATTCCATTTAATTTACTTTCCACAAAACTTGTAACGATTTGAAGGCCCAAGTTATGCTGTGCAATATCTTCGAAATTAAATCCTGTTCCGTTATCCCTAACGTAAATCAGAATCAAGTCCTTCTCTTTCTTGATTTCAATTTCAATACTGCTCGTTCCATTACCCTTTTCGGTAAAGGCGTGATCATAACAATTTTGAAGAAGTTCATTCATAATCAGCGCAATAGTCACTGCTGTATTACTATTCAAAATTATCGAAGGATCAATATTAATTCCGAGACAGACATCCATACTTTCAGAATAAAAACGGGAAAGATTGGTAATCACGGTGTCCAATACCATTTTAAGCTGTACATCGTCTTCTTTTTGCTGCGATAGCAGTTCGTGTGTTGCTGCAATCGAAAAGACGCGATTGACACTCTCATTTAATACTTTTTTTGCTTCTGGACTTTCAGCTCTCCCTGCTTGTAAACGCAATAAGGATACGACTGTCTGTAGATTGTTTTTTACTCGATGATGAATTTCCTGAATGGCAACCAATTCTTCCCTAACTTGCGATTCTCTTAGTTTTTGTTCTGTGATGTCTTCAAAAGTTTGAATCACAACCCCTTTGGAGGTCAAAACAATGATTTTACTCTTGAAGTGACAGTTCCCGAAACTGATTTCCCTGGCTTTCAATGAGTCATAATCCCCTTCCTGAACAAGTTGAAGGATTTGCTCAAAAGTCATGAAATCCAAAGCAAGATTATTATAGTGCAGCCCATTTATTGAGTTTCGATAACCAAATTCACGGTAATAATAGTCAGCGGATTTATTGTGATGCCGTAGAATCCCTTCATTGTCAAATATCAAAATGGCATCGTCAATATATTTTGTGAGAGACTGCTCCAAAAATCCGAATTTTTCAATCAATGATCCAGCTTCTTCAACCGACTGCTCCCAATCATTGAACTTGAAATGAGGCTGCGTTTCATTATTGAGTTCTTCTTCAATGATTAAAACAGCTATTGTCTTATTTTTGTAAATTACAGGATGAGACGTTTGCTTGATAAGTATGCCCTCTTGAGTACGTGCATGCAATTCTACAGATGTCTGGGATGTTTCAAGTGTACGTAATGGCCCAGGTTCATCTTTTCGAAAAGCAGCTTTTCCTACAACCGGTTCCTTATAAAGTGAGGGACGGTTTCTAGGTTTACGATGGCTTACTACAATTGCTTCACCAGAAAAAGCATTCCGGACATCCACGAAAACATCGTTTTCCTCATACTGTTTATCCAAAGAGAGTTGATGGGTTTTTTTTTTCAGAAAATCTATTTCCTGAACGGTCAACTTTGTGTATTTCTCACAAATCCCTCTGACATTTTCTTCGATGTAAAGTTCTTTATTCATCAACCATCACCATCAGTTCCGCTACTTTAATCATAGGGATCCGTTTCTTCATACTGATTGTGCGCATTCTTTTATAAGCTTCTTCTTCTGAAATGTTATCACTTTGCATCATTTTGCCTTTTGCTTTTTCAATCATTTTACGCTCTTCAAGTTTTCTCGAAAGGTTTTCCAATTCCTTTGCCATCTTTTCCAATTCTTTTCCTTTTGCAAGGGATAATTCAACCATTGGAAGCAAGGATTGTTCATGAAGCGGTTTGACCAAGTATCCCAATGCTCCAAACTCTTTTGCCTTCTTGACATACTGATTGTCGCTGTAAGCTGATAGTAAAATAATTACTGAAGTTATTCCTTCCGAAACTATTTTCTTTGAAGCAGTCAACCCATCCAAGACTGGCATTTTAATATCCATAATGACTAGATCAGGAAGTAAATCCTGACAAGCCCGGATAGCTTCAAATCCATCTGACGCTTCACCAACCACTTCATACCCGGCGCTTTCCAGTATATGCCGAATATCTAATCTAGTTATTGGCTCATCATCAACAATTACGATTCTTCCACTCAATTATTTCACCTCATTGTTTTTAACTGATAGTCAGTTCCACACGATTAAAGCCCAATTCTGCTTCCATCGTCACCAACACTTCTTCAAATGCTACAATGACTGATGAAACATCTCCGGTAATCACTATGGATCCTGAAAAGCGATCCATAAACCCGATTTCAATATCTGCTGCTTTGGTTGCGATATCCACTACAATTATCGATGCTTCACTGGGAGTGATGGTCATTATTCCTATTGCATCTTCCTGGGTATTTATCACACCTAGCTTAGTATATATTTCAGAATCAGGCTTAGCAATGACATGGGCAATTGTGATTTGTTTCCCCGGTACGTACTCTTGTATGATTCTTTCGATTTCCACAGAGTACTCCTCCTTGTCATCTTATATCAATAGGCCTGTTCCAGAATACGGACTACATCTTCTTTGGTAACTTTAATAGGATTGGTATCCGTACAACGATCCTTCAAAGCATCTTGTGCAATCGCTTGTTTCTGGTCATTGAAGTGATCTTTCTCGATTCCCTCCGACGAAAAGCTGGTCGGTATGTTTAACCGCTTTTCCATCGATACAATCGCATTTGTAAGAGAGCGTACTCCCATTCGCGGACTGCCCGCGCTCAATCCAAGAAGTTTCGCTATTTCTGTATAGCGCATGGCTGTTTTTTTGTCTGTAGGTAGACCATTGGATGCCATCCCGCTATTATAGCGGATAACATGAGGTAATAATATACCATTTAACCGCCCGTGAGCAATATGGAGCCGCGCTCCTGCCGCATGGGCTATTCCATGATTGATTCCCAATGATGCCTGATTAAATGCCAACCCAGCCATACAGGAAGCGCTCAGCATTTTTTCCCTTGCTTCAGTATCACTGCCATCTTTATATGCTCTTTCCAAATACTCAAATACATATGAGATGGCTTTTTCCGCGAGTGCATCCGTAATGTCAGTAGCTTTGGTTGAGACATATGCTTCAATGGCATGAGTCAATACATCAATGCCAGTGTCAGCTGTTTGGACCGGTGGAAGCCCCATTGTTAAGGAAACATCCAGAATGGCTTCATCTGGTAAAATGTCATCCGTTACTAAAGGATACTTCACTTCTTTTTCAGCATCCGTAATAATTGAGAAATTTGTCACTTCCGAACCGGTGCCGCTGGTTGTTGGAATGACGATGAATGGTATCGTCTGAAACACTCCACTCTCCATTCCAAAATAGAGAATGCCTTTTGCCGCATCTATAGCAGACCCACCGCCTACTGCAAGCAGCATGGTCGGCTTGTACTCTTTAGCTTTTTCAATACCTGAAACGATTGTATCTATTGGAGGATCGGGAACGACTTCTGAAAACACCATTGTATTCATACTGGCTGAGAAATAGCTTTTTACCGTTTCAAGGATTCCAGATTTTTCAATGAACGCATCCGTAATAATCAATACCCGTTCTTCCGTGAATTCGCTTAAGCGAGACAAACTGTTTTCACCAGCATATAAAGTCGTTCCGAATCTGATTTTTTCCATTCATTTACCTCCTTTCTACAGGAAAAACCGCAAGTAAACAAGTATCTGGGACGATACTTCATCACTTACGGCTTCATCGCTCGTATTTAATCGCACGCCATTGTGCTCTAGTCACATATAAATGTACCGTTACTCAAAGAGAATGTCAACACTTTATTGTAAAACGGTTACATCTTTTTTATTTTTCAATGTCCTTTTTAGTTATTTCGGTGTGGAATACTCGTCCACTTCTCTCATAAAGAACATCCTTTACTCCCTGCTCAGCATTCATCACCCGAGCGACCGCAAAGAAATAATCCGATAAGCGATTAATGAATTTCAATACCTCTCCATTCATGTCATTCGTCCACATGAACGTTACGATATCCCGTTCTGCCCTTCTTGCGACAGTTCGTGCGAAGTGCAACTGACTTGCGACTTTTGATCCTCCGGGAAGAATAAAAGATTCCACCACCGGCGGGACAGATGCATACTCATCGATGCGCTGCTCCAACCAAAGGGTTAAATCCGAGTTAACCCTGTACGGATTTTTTCCATGGGGTGTAGCCAAGTCATTTCCGCAATCAAAAAGATACTGCTGGATCTGCATCAATTCTTTTTTTAAAGCAGAGGATGTTCCATCCATACTGACTGCAACTCCAACAATACTATTCAATTCATCAACTGTTCCATATGCAATGACCCGATCAGCATCTTTGGCTACCGGTGTGCCCCCAACGATTTTAGTATATCCTTTATCTCCGGTTCTCGTGTAAATTTGCATGCTCCTGCCTCCCTTTCAAATAATCAGCCAGTGACAGCATACCCGTGTCCTCTATAGCAGAGACCTTGAATATCATGTCTGCTCCGGCCAGCTGCAACCGTTCCTCAGCCCTGTTGATTTTGTTTTTATCTTCACACATATCGATCTTTGTAATGATACCAATACACGGTTTTGGTAGATTCTGAGCGAACCCGGGAGAAAAAACCTGTTCTTCTTCCATGACATTGGACACCAGTCCAACAACATCCACATCCGCAGCCATTGTTTGCAGCGCATTATAATAACGCCTATGCTGTACAAATTCACCAGGAGTGTCAATCATTTTCGGATAAAAATCAACCGCTTGGGTCTTATTGTATTTTAATTCTTCTCCTAAAATGCTCTGGCATAAAGTTGTCTTTCCAGAGCCAATGGAGCCTATAAACATTATTTTCTTCACATTTTTACCCCATTTTCTAAGTTCGGGTAATCCCCGCTACATTGAACCCTAATTGATGTCGCAAAAAAGAGGTTGCTTCATTCATCGCCGTTTCAACGGATGAAACATCGCCTAAAAGGACAACCGATCCACTGAATCGATCAATGAATCCTATTTTAACCGGAGACATTTTTTTCGCATAATCAACTGCAATAATCGCTACCTCACTCGGAGTGATGGTCATGATACCAATGGCTTGATATTTCTCATCTTTCAAACCCAATTTGTTCAGGATTCGTTCATCAGGGTTAGCGATGATATGAGCCAACGTTACCTGTTTCCCTGGAACTGATTCGAATATTTTCCGATTTTTATTATCCATTTTTTCCCCTCACTCAAAAAATGAAAGCGCAACACACAAACCAATAGTAATGGTATTCATCGTAGAAGTCAATATTCAGAATGGTTTTGTATGTGTCAACTTATTCTCGGTAAACTTCATTCTTGTTTTCCAGAATACGTGTTTCCGATTTTTCCTTTGCTCCTTAATGTTCGTTCCAATTGCTGACAAAGCCCCTTTTTAGCCAAACACTCCAAGAGTGTCCCAGTAAAACTGGTTGCTCCGGCATAGTTTGCGCTTCTTCCTGTTTTCTCCCTCAGGGTGTCTGTTTTTGACTTCTTGAATGTGGAACGGACAGCCCCTTTGATGTGTTGGCCTAGCGGCTCCACCAGATCATCCATTTCCACTTCGAATGCAGCTTCTGGTTCCGTTATACCCTTTCTGCCCTCAGGAGTGCGCCGAAACGGCTCTCAGCCGTCATCCGGACACGCTGGACTGAATCCCAATCGTATCCGCCTGACTGCCTTGATCAGCGGGGAGCTCATCTCTTTATCGAAAGCCAGGCGCATTTTTATCTTGAGGTGCACGTGGAATTTGTCTAGGAAGTGTTCGTGTCATTTACAGATCCAATGGCCGATTCGAACTGATCCGCTTAATAACCTCTTTCCTCGTCACTGTTTGAGATAACAGTGGCATGACGCAAGTCATAGGTCTGGTCCAGGTAACGGGATGTCTGTTCGAAAGCCTTATGGCTGGATTCCATACTGAGAAAGGATATGGAATGGATCAGTTCACGCCGCTTTTTGTTGCTTTTGAAACCCTTTGCACAATGACACGATGAATGACGGGCTTTTCTCCCTGCCTTCCACCAATATGTAAACCGTCCCCTTCAATAAATACATGTTTCACTTGTTTTCGCTTCCTGACTTGCCGGGCACGGTTGGTCAGGTAGGTCTGGACTTTCTCCCCAATCTCCTGCGTAATCCGGTGGATGGTGTGTGGCTGACTGTGATCGGCGACCCGATGAGCAAGGCTTTTTCCGCCTGCCTGAACGGCATCTGCGCACCCATCTGGGTGATGACTTTACAGGTGTGCTGGGAATACTGCTATTTTTCCTCGAACTTCAGAGCCCTTTCTATGGCCGGAAAGCTTTTCTCACCTTTCTTATGCAGGCGTCTTCGGCTGAACTGGGTTTCCCCGAATAGGAATTGAATGGTCCTCGTTCGTGTCGATCCACCCACCGTCATTCTCCGTAATGCATGGCGTAGATTTCCTTATCCAATGACGAGAAGAGCATGCGGACCAGGAACCCATCAAAACGATGAAGCCAAAGGATTAAAGCCATTTCCGTTGAGCTTGTCTTCAGAATTTCCATCATCTCTGTTAAACTGGTATCCACAAACGAGACCTTTCCTTTCTTTTTGTGTACTAACTTTAAGAATAAAGGTCTCGTTTCTTTTTGTCTGATTTTTCAGAACCCATACCGAGAATTATTTAACACTAATCATGTTGTCATTTTTTTGTTCGAAAGAATTCAGGAATAATGACAGGTCTATTTTATGCTAAACTTTATTTCTCATCCATTCATATTAGTCGCTGTTCCGTCCACTGTTTCAATACAACAGCATGATTGTATTTTTGGTCTTTGGCACCGTACAATAGTGTGACCGGCTGCTTTTCCAGCTGGGTTGCTATCTTTTCCAGGTACTCTTCTTTCCTCTCATTCCGGTTCAGCTCCAGGATGTATTCTTCTTTGAATGTAGCGAACTTTTCTTCCTCGTGATTGAAAGCCTTCCGTATCCCTGTCGAAGGCGATATGAATTTCGGCCACCAATCATGCTTCAAGGATTCTTTTTTTATTCCTCTTGGCCAAAGCCGATCGACCAGCACACGGAAGCCATCCTGGTCTCCAATTTCATCATATGACCTCTTTAATTGAATGGAATACATAAAATCCCCCTTGTCTCCCAATGATCTGCTCATACTCTGACTAAAGCATCGATTGGTTTAGTTTATCACTCACAGCTTTTTTTAATCAGTAAAGAACAGGATAGTTCCCGAAAAGAACACCTCATCTTTTTTCAGCATCATTCGCAAATGAATAGTAAGCGGGTTTGTCTTTCGTGTAAATCTCCAAATTGAATTGTGCCTGTTTGATGATTCCAGGAAAGAGTTCCGCATTGAAACTGGCCTGCTGATCACCTTTTTGCCGCCAGAAAAGAATCGTTCCGCACTCACTGCAGAACCCTCTTTCCGCAAAATCGGAAGAATCAAAAACTTTTAAGGAAGAATCGTCTTCAAAATGGTATTTTTCCGATTCAACTCCATTTGTGTAAAACATGGGCCCTGCCGCCTGCTTCCGGCACATCCCGCAATGGCAAGCCGTCACTTCGTTTGCTGAATGTTGGATGTGGACTACCGTCTTTCCACATAAACATTTTCCAATCCTATCTCTTTCCATAATTTTTCCTCGTTCCTTTTCTTTTTTGAATGGCGCTTTCTGTATACGCATTCTATCATAAGCGGTTCGTTTTCCTGCAGGGATTACCTGCGCGGCAACAGTCCTGCCAGTCCATGGACTTTTGCATTGTACAACAGAGGGCTCCATCCGTTCCGGTGGATTTTGGTTTCTTTTCCTTTTGCAATCCGCCTGATCTGCTGTTCGTAGTAGGTCAGCCCAATCAGTGCTCCCAGCTTCCTGTCCAACGGTTTGATTCCCGTCGTCAGCCTCGGTGTAGCGACTGGCTCATATTCTCCATTCAGTATCTGTTTGGGAATATCAGGGTCCAGTGCAAGCGGACGGGCCATTCCGATCATGGAGGTTTTATCATTCCGCAGGGCTTCTTCCATACTGTTCACCGACCGGAATCCTCCAGTCACCACAACAGGAATGTCGACCATTGTTTTCAGTTTTTGAGCATAGTCTATGAAGAAAATCTCTTCATTTTCCCCTGCGCCGGCAAACATTTTTGGTTTTTCATAATCCCCGCCTGAAATCTCCACCAAGTCCATCCCCAAATCAGCCATTTTTTTCACAATTTCAATTGAATCCTCTTCACTGAATCCGTCCTCTTTGAAGTCCGTGGAATTTATTTTGAGTGCAATGGGGAAATCCGATCCCAGCTCTATTCTCATACCGGAATACATTTCCACCAGAAACCGCATCCTGTTTTCCAGGGATCCCCCGTAGTCATCCGTCCGCTTGTTATCCAAGGGAGACAGAAACTGGCTGACCAAATAACCATGTGCTCCATGAATCTGCACCCCCGTGAATCCCGCCTTTTTGGCGATCGCGGCTGTAGTCACGAATCGATTGATCACCTCTTTCACTTCAACGGTCGTCAATTCCCGTGGCTTATTGAAGAAGGCCTTGGACTTACTGTTCAGTGAGATGGCACTGGGGGCAACCGGTTCTTTTGAAAGAGACCTGGGAGATTGCTTGCCGGGATGATTGATTTGCATCCAGAGATGGGTACCATTTACGGTTCCAGCTTTTGCCCAATTTTTCAGAACTTCCATATACCGTTCATCTTCAATCACAACATTGCCCGGTTCCCCCAAGGCTGACGGATCCACCATCACATTTCCGGTCACAACGATCCCGGACCCTCCTTCTGCCCATTTCCGGTACAAGTTCACATGCAGCGATGTCGGTTGATGGTCCTTGCTTGCCATAGCCTCACTCATGGCTGACTTAAAAAAGCGGTCCTTAACCCTTCTTCCATGAGGCAATACCAATGCTTCCGCAACTTTTAAAGCACACATTACTTCATTCTCCTTAATATGCTCCCATTTGTCCTTTACTCATGGACTATTAGTTATTTCGTTCAGAAACCCACAAGTTCAGATATTGGTGTTACTCTCCTAACAGCGTGATTACTGATCACTTTGCATGGAGTCGTTTGACTCATTCTACAGTAAAACCGACTTCTTTCTCTATTAATACACAAAAATGACGGATGTGAGTTTTCATGGCTCTATATCAATTAGTTGTTGGTGAAAATTTTTGATTGAGGGAACATGTGAGTGTTCCCCCAACCTTTTTCCCATTCTAACCTATTGTTTTTCGTCTTTCCGGTAAAGCGGACGGATCCTTTTGCTGGAATCTTCCCTCAGATTGAAACTGATCAGGATACGCGCACGGAAGTTGTAAAAGTTCCGGTATCCATACCCGCTACGTTTCATGATCTTGATCTTGTTATTGATCCCTTCCCGATGTCCATTGGACAAGGTGTAGACAAAGGTGTTACGGATGGGGTCCAGCTGTTCTTCAATATCAGTTTCCGGTAGTTCCGTGGTTGGCTGTATCGCAATCCGTTCATTATTTCCATCCGGATACGGTTGGAACAGGATGTTCCCCAGTTTGATTGTCGACGTTTTCGTCCCGTTTTTGGTCACCGTGTAGTTTTCATTGACCACACCACATTTCTCGCAGGCCTTGGGTGTATAGGTCAATGTGGCTCGGAAACGTTTATAGGTCACTTTTTCATTGTCTTATCCGGCAAAACGCAGTTTTGATTAAAAAAGATATTTGGGTCTTCAATACTGAACGATTTTCGGATAGAATAAGAATGGGTCATGTGGATTCTCCTTTGATAGGTTTTGGTCGACTTTATTATAGGAAATCCACAGGCCTTTTTCTATTGAAACGAAAAAAAGGTGCCGGGAGGTTTTAACCCTCACCAACACCAAATATTATAGAACCAATCAAAAATCCCCATTTTTATGTTCCATATATGTTTTTATTTGCAAACTTTTCTCAATAAGTGGAAATAAAACTGGGGCTAAGATAAAGTAAAATGCCCCGTTGCCAAAAGCATGCATCAGATCCATTGGAATCCCGAAGGAATAATAAATCCAGAAACTCTCGAAACCCATTAGGTATTTCATGATCAAGGAGATGATGAATCCATAAAGCAAGCCGGTAAAAGCAGCATACAGGACCATGACCCAGTTTGGCAGCTTATGGTATAAGGGCTTGACGACCAAGCCTGTAATGAGAACTATTACGGCAAACGAAAGAATCTGTGCGACAGTCCATATCCCCATCCCCAACGTCAAATTGGAAACCAAAATCGACAAAATTGCCACTATCAACCCATCTGCCATCCCCATTGACAATGTCAGAATAATCAATATTGTCGTTACTGGCTGAACATTCGGTAAAAACTGAAAGACAAGACGCCCTACATGACTGACGGCAACCATCATCGACAATATGGCAACTCTCCTGGCAGGATGGGCGGAAGTCATTTTACATTCCGCCTAAGTTCCAGACAATCTCATCGCCATCATTGAGGACAGTATCAGCAGCTCCGGCAGTTGCCATTTCTCCATTCACATCAAACAACCACCATTTTTCTTCATCATTATTTTGGGCGTAACCCTCAATGGATGAAATGAACCCTTCCTCTTCTTCAACATCATAATTTTCTTGCATGGCTTCCAGAAGTGTCGTGCCTTCTTCCACTTCCACTTCCTGTTCCGTTCCCTGTATCACTTCGCCCTCTTCCTGCAACACTATGGAAGCCGTGACCGTTTCTTCGTCGCTGGCTGCTTCCGTGCTGGAAGTGTCACTTGTTTCGGTTTCAGCAGTGGTGTCTGTTGTCTCGGTTTCCGCTGCGGTATCAACCGTTTCATTTTCTGCATCATCTGTAGCACATCCAGCAAGCACCAATGTTGACAACATACTGACTGTGACTAAACTCATCCATTTTTTCATTTTTCCTTCTCCTCTTCTCTTCTAGTAATTACCAACTTTTTTGTTTTTTCGTGTTGTTTTAATGCAACTATCGTTGCTCTATCAATTAAAATACAAAAAGGCACCTCTTCCCCCCCTTAATCTGATAAAATGAAGTTCACTAAAACAAACATTCATCAC
>Ga0194136_1000353_pt1 | contig 24397 bp, 22 predicted proteins | sample TARM_MetaG_T3A_1_FD_134023 | JGI IMG/M metagenome (GOLD analysis project Ga0194136, IMG submission 134023) | Freshwater microbial communities from Pennsylvania, USA, analyzing microbe dynamics in response to fracking - TARM_MetaG_T3A_14 (version 2) | ecosystem: Environmental > Aquatic >...
CCGTATTGGCCATGCCTGCGGTCTGGGCCGACCCTTGAGTCATCTGGGCGGAGATGCTGGAGCGCTGCGTTGAGGCCGTGGCCAGGGACTGGGTGGCTGTGCCTATCTCGCCGAGCATCTCCTTGGTGCGGCCGACCATGGTGTTCAGGGCGTCGGACAGGTGACCGATGGCATCCTTGGCCGGGTGGCTGAAGGTGATGGTATAGTCGCCTTCGGCCACCTGCAGGCTCTTGGATGCGAGCTGGTTCAGGGGCTTTGCGATGCCGCGGATCAAGAGCACCGCGATGAGCACGCCGAGCAGCATGACGGCGATGCCGACGAAGATGCTCTTGGTGACGATCTCCGTGTCCAGCCCGCGCACGATCTGCGAATCGTTCAGGCCCACGGCGAGGTGCCAGTCCCAGGGCTCGAAGTGGCGTGTGAAAGTGATTTTGTGCTCTCCTTGCCACTGGTAATCAAGAAATCCGTCTTTGTGGTTGCGGAAAAATTCGCCGATGCCCTGCACTTCGAAGATGTTCTTGTCTTCTAGGGTGGGATGCACAAGAACATCTCCCTTGGAATCATAGACAAAGAAATACCCGACCCCGGCCGCCTTGATGGTGGTCAGCATGTCGCGCAGTTGGGGGGTCAGTATCTTGCGCCCGACGAAGAGCACGGCCACGATCTTGTCCTCGGCATTGCGCATGGGTTTGTAGGAGGTCACGTACCAGTCGTTCACCACGAAGGCGCGACCGTTGTAGGTCTCGCCGTTCATGACGGTCTTGTACACGGGACTGTCTGCAGGGATGAACGTATCCACGGCGCGATCGGTTTCGTTCACGCGCACGTTGGTGGAGACCCGCAGCAGCTTGCCGTCGAGCACCTGGAAGATGGTGGCCACGCCTCCGGTCAGGGACTGGATTTTGTCCACGATGCCCGTGTTGCCGTTCATGACCGTGCCGCCGAGCAGGAGCCTGGGCATGCTGACATTCTCGGAAGCCCTGCTGACCTGGTTGGTGATGGTCCTGTCCAGCATGTAGCTCGGGTCCAGATCAAAGGAGCCGTAGCGATCCAGTTCTCCTTCCAGGATGGTCATGTCGGCGGCGAGTTTTTCCAGCAGCAGGGAATTCTGGGTTTCCAGGGAGGTGAAGACGGAATCGTTGATGTTCTGGAGCGCGTCCCTGCCAAGACTTTCAAGCCCGTCCTTCACCAGAACGGTGGTGACGAAGATGACCGAAACCAGGGACAGGATCAGGATGGATAGGATTCCGGTGAAAAGTTTGGTGGTGAACTTGATGGCCTGGGTGTTAAGCATTTTCCTCCTCCTTTGAGGGGGGTACTACAAATTATGTAATACAAATTACTGATTCCGGCTGAATAAATCAATACGCATTGTCATACGACATGCATTGGACGGGAAGGATAGCGCCCGTGTCTGGGCTGATTTACGAGCGCAGGGTGGCCTTGAGGCGGGTGGTATGCAGCAGCAGGTCGAGCCCCGCCTCAATGCCGGGAACCAGGACGTGGGCGGCCGAGAGTGCGGCCATGGCCACTCCTTCGGGCTGCAGCACGGCGATGGAAAGTCCTGCTTCCATGAGCATGGCGGCATCGTTGCTGCCATTGCCCAGGCAGGCGCAGGACTGGGGTCCGAGCTCGCGCACGTATTCGGCCTTGGCCTCGCACTCGTCGCCGTTGGTCAGCACGTGCACGGTGTAGTCCGTGTGGCCGAAGGTGGTGCGCACGGTACCGTACGTGTCGGCGGTCAGGATGTGGATTTGCAGGCTGTTTTTGAGCTGGCTCAGGCGTGAAAAAACCCCGGGTTGGACCCGTCCGTCCACGGCGAGGGTGCCGTTGTAGTCCAGGACGAGGTGCTGAAGGGTGCGCTGTCCGAAGCCGGGAATGTCGATGTCAATCATGGTGTGGCGCGGTCCTTGCCGGAGGAGGGGCTGTTTGAGGTGGAGTCGCGTCATGCCTGCCTGCCGGGCCTTCTTTTGAGAGCATTTTGTCCTCATACATGTGCTGATCGGCGGCTCTGATCAGATCTTCGAGGCTCTGGGGCGGGTAATGGCGGCTGATGCCCACGGAGGCGGACACCCGCAGTTCCGTGCCCAGGGCGCAGGTCTTGCCCACATCCAGAGAGGCCAGGGTCTGGCGCAGGCGGGCCACGAAGGAGCGGGCCATGCTCTCGTCGGTGTCAGGGAGCAGGAGTACGAATTCATCCCCGCCCAAGCGCACGAAGATGTCGTATTTACGTATCATGGCCTGGATGGACTTGGCTACGGAGATCAGGATCGCATCTCCGGCCTCGTGCCCGAGGGTGTCGTTGACCGCCTTGAACCCGTTCAAGTCGATGAAGAGCATGTGCACCGGAAGATTCTTGCGCGCCGCGAAGTCGAGGATACGCCCGGCGTGTCGCTCAAGGTAGGTGCGGTTGTTCACGCCGGTCAGGGCGTCGCGCACGGTCAGCTCCTCAAGCTGGGCGTGTTCCAGGGTGGTGATCAGGGTGCAGGCCAGGATGTCGCAGAAATGGCTTAAAAAGTCAGTGGCCTTGTCCGGGGCATAGCGCCGCGGATCCGGATCATAGGCCGCCACGACGCCGATGATCTTGGAGTGCACATATTTGTGGCCCAGTGCGAAGATGAAGCAAGATCCCGATGGCGGGTCCTCGTCCAGGCCGAGAAAGAAGCCGGGGGTTTCGATGCGGCCGACTTCTCCGAGAAAGAGGCGCGGGGCGTGCGGAGTCGGGGAAAACTGCAGCAGGCGCTTCCGGAGCACTGCGGCAGCGGCCCGGCCTACCCCGGCGGGAATGCGGTGCTCGAATAGATCCTGGTCCAGGATTACGTGCAGGGTGTGCAGGTTGCGCAGCTTGCGGATGGACTCCAGCGTCTGGGGAAGTTCTTCCAGGCGTTTTGTCTGCTGAACGAGGTCGACGGTGCCGCGAAAGGTTTCGAACGCGTCGAGGATGGCCTTGTAGGCCGTGATCATGGAGTCGAAGCTGGCTTTTGAGGTGCGCAGCCTGCGGCGCAGGGCCTCGTTTTCCTCCACCAGGGCCGAGGGGGAGGCCGGAGTGCGCAGGATGACCTGCCGACCCCAGGCCAGCAGATCCTTGAGACGCATCTTGAGCGCGACCGGATCGCCTGCTCGTGCGCTGGCTTCAATGGTGGCGGCCAGGCTTTTGAGCTCCGCCAGAAGGATGTTCTGTCCGCGCGGCATGGCTTTCGTCAGACCGGCTCGTGTAGGGTTGCCGGCACCAGTGCCGCGTGATCAGCCGTCCTGACCTCGGTCCCGCAAAGGCTGACGCAGAAGTCCGGGGCGGCGTTGCTTGACGCGGGAATCTTGAAATCGGTCATGCACAGCTCCTTGGGAAAGAAAAACCTTTCAAACTCCTAGCGCATCAAAAACATGCGTGCAAGGTCAGGACGGCTCGGACGCGCCACTTCCCGCCAGGTAGCCGGTGGACAGGGCCGCCTGCAGGTTGAAGCCGCCTGTGTCGGCGTCCATGTCCAGCACTTCCCCGGCCAGAAAGAGGCCCTGGCAGACCCGCGACTGCATGGATTTGGGGTTGACCTCGGACAGCTCCACGCCGCCGGAAGTGATGATGGCCTCGCGCAGCGGTCGGTATCCGCTGACCGTGAAGCGCAACTCCTTGAGCCACAGGCGCAGCCGTTTGCGTTCCTCCGCCGAAATCTGGTGTGCGGGCTTGTCGCCGGACAGGCGGGTGTGCGCCAGGCAGACAGGGATGAGCTTGGGCGGCATGAGGCCGCGCAGCAGGTTTTCCAGGTGCATCTTGCCGTGTTCGCCCAGATCGCGCAGCAGGCGGGCATCAAGCTTGGCCGGATCAAGAGCAGGTTTCAAGTCGATGAGGATTTCCGTCTTCTTGCCCTGGTCCACGGCGCGCACGGCGGCCTTGCTCAGGGTCAGAATGAGGGGGCCGGACAGGCCAAAATGGGTGAACAGCATTTCGCCCATGTCTTCGCCGGCCTTTTTGCCGTCAATACGCAGTTCAACGCGCACGTTTTTGAGCGAAAGGCCCTGCAGTCTGGGCGCGGCGTCCCCTTTGGTGACCAGGGGGATGAGCGCCGGGGCAATGGGCGCGATGGTGTGCCCCAGGCTTTTGGCCAGTTCATAGCCATCGCCGGTGGAGCCTGTCGCCGGGTACGAGGCCCCGCCCGTGGCCAGGATGACCCGGTCCGCTTTGAGCGTCTGCGAGCCGAAGGCCACCTCGAAGCCGTCGTCCGTGTGCGAGATTCCGCGTACCCGACAACCGGTGCGAATGGTCACTCCCTTGTCACGGGCATGGCGCACAAAGGCGTCCACCAGATCCTGGGCGTTGTCGCTGACGGGAAAAAGGCGCCCACCACGTTCCTCTTTGACTGGAACGCCCAGACTGTCGAGCAGCGCAATTGTTTCCGAGGTGAAGAAGTGAGACAAGGCCGGGCGCAGAAAGCGGAAGTTTTTGCCGAAATGAGACAAGAATTCGTCCAGCGGAGCTGTGTTGCCGATGTTGCCCCGGCCCTTGCCGCAGATGCGGAGTTTGCGGGCCGGGCGGTCCATGCGTTCGAGCAGGGTGACGCGTGCACCCCTGGACGCAGCGGTGGCGGCGGCCAGAAGTCCTGCGGGTCCGCCGCCGATGACGATGACTGAGTTGTTCATGGGCTTCCTTCAAAAAGTATATTCTGAAGGGTATGGGGCTGGATGTAAAGGTGCGGGGGCGCTTTTTGGTCGCCCCCGCCAAGAGTCAGGTGAAATCGGGGCGGGGTCGTTCGAGGAGAGAGCACCTCGCGATAATCGGAGGTTTCACGTGTTCGGCTCGCTCGCCTTGTTGTCGAAGAAAACGCAGGAGGCATCGTCGTCGTAGCGCACCACGAGCACGGAGCATTGTGCGTGGCGGACCACCTTGGCCGTGTTCGTGCCCAAGAGATAGTCTTGCAGCTTGAGACGATGGGCGGGCATGATGATGAGATCCGCGTTTATTTTTTCCGCCATGCGCAGAATTCTTCTGTAGATGGAGCCCTGGCCGACAAGATAATGAACGTCGATATCTTCTGGGATATAGACCCCGACCAGTTCGTGCAGCATATTTTCGGCATCGACAACGATCTTGTCCCCTGCATCCGGCGGGAAATAATTGGCCACGATGGGCATGCCCATGTCGGGTACGACCGTCAGCACGTAGAGCGATGCTTGGTACAGGCGGCAAAGCTCAATAGACTTTTCCAGGCCCATGCACCTGGCTCTGTCATCGGTTTCTTGAAGATCAATGGGAACGAGTATCCTTTTGTACATAGATGCCCTCGCGGTTAATTTTCATGCTTGAAATATTTCTGGAAAATGTGTTTTCGCCTTTTGGTGTCCAATTTCTGCCAAACCACCAGCGAGTAGAAAATCACGACGCCAAGTATCTGCGTTTCAAGGCGGTCTATGGGCACGTGCTCCGCAAAAAAACCGGGCCGGAAGGTCGTGGCAGAAACAAACAGCAGGAAGACACGTTCGATCCAGGTGCAGCTGCGGACCAGCCAGCCCTGGATGGCTGACGCGAAGGCGAACATGGCGGTCAGTCCGGCAAAGAAGATCCAGGCGATGTGGACGTAGTCGTCGAGCCAAATGATGCTGCCCGTGCTGGTTACCCCTTCAATCATCAAAAGGTCGGTGTTGAAGAGGAAGATGAAGGGCAGGATGGCCGTGCGCAGGTCGTAGGAGAAGCCCTGCAGGCCGGTCTTGATCGGGTCGGCGCGGGCAATGGCCGCCCCGGCGTAAGCGGCGAGCCCGACAGGCGGGGTATCATCCGCGAGGATGCCGAAGTAGAACACGAACAGGTGGGCCGCGATGATGGGGAAGACGAGTCCGGCGTCGGCACCAAGTTGCACGATGACCGGTGCCGTCAGCGTGGCCATGATGATATAGTTGGCGGTGGTCGGCATGCCCATGCCCAGGATCAGGCTGGTTATGGCCGTGAAGATGAGCATGAGGACAATGTTGCCCATGGAGATGGTGTCGATGAGGGTGATGAACCGGCCGACCAAACCGGTGATGGTCACCACGCCGACGATGATTCCGGCCGTGGCCGTGGCCACGCCGACGGAGATCATGTTGCGCGCGCCCATGATCAGTCCATCCCAGACATCTTTGAGGCCTTCCCAGGCGGCCAGGGCGATGAAACGCGGCACATCCACGTTCGGGTCAAGGGTCCCGGCGCGGCGATGCATGCCTAAAGACAGGAAGGCGATGATCGGGCGCTGCACGAACATGATCACGGCCAGGCTCTCGATGGCCAGCAGCGCCGAGGTCACGGGCGAACGGCGCAAGACGACCAGATAGAAAAGCAGAACGCCCAGCGGGATGATGAAATGGCATCCGCGCAAAAGGGTGCGGCCGAAGGGCGGCAGTTGGCTGCGCGGGATGGCCTTGATGCCCATCTTCATGGATTCGATGTGCACCACCCAGAAAAGGGCCAGATAGGAGATGATGGCCGGCAGGAAGGCCGCACGCACCACGTCCAGATAAGGCAGCCCCACTACCTCGGCCATGATGAAGGCGGCAGCGCCCATGACCGGTGGCATGAGCTGTCCGTTGGTGGAGGCGGCGACTTCGACGGCAGCAGCCTTGTAGCCGGGAAATCCGACCTTTTTCATCAGCGGGATGGTGAAGGTGCCCGTGGTCACGGTGTTGGCGATGGACGAACCAGAAACGAGGCCGGTCAGGCCCGAGGCCAGGACCGCGGCCTTGGCCGGGCCGCCGCGAAAGGTGCCCAGCGCCGAGAAGGCCACGTCGATGAAATATTTGCCGCCGCCGGCGCGATCCAGCATGGCTCCGAACAACACGAAGAGAAAGACGAAATCCGTGGACACGCCGAGCGGTACGCCGAAGATGCCGGTGGTGGTCAGGTACATGTCGCTGATGATGAAATCGAGCGGCACGCCGCGATGCCGCAGCACTTCTGGCAGGTGGGGACCAAACACCGTGTAGGCCATGAAAACGCCGCCCAGTATGGTCAGGGCCGGGCCCAGGGAGCGCCTGGCCGCTTCCAGCAAGAGCGTGATGAGGATGATGCCCATCCAGATGTCCAGGTGGTTGGGCAGGCCCTGCCTGTTGATGAGCTGATCGTAGTCCCACCAGATGTACAGGGCACCGGCCGTAGCCAGGGCCGCAAGCACCATGTCGTAGTATGGGATGTAGGTGCGGATGGAGCGGCGGGCGAAGTTGGGCAGGACCACCTTGGTCCATTTGACCCACATGGGCGGGCTGTGCTGCTTGTAAGCCGGGTAGGCCAGAAAGGCCAGGCAAACGGCGAAGGCAAGGTGCCAGGCGCGGGCGATATGCGAGTTCATGGGCTGATAGGCCAGGTACAGCTGAAACAACGACCAGGCCAGGCAAAGGAAGGTGATTGTCCCGGCGGCGAAGCGGTTGGACGGCTCCCTTGCTCCGGCCTCGACCATGGCCACCATGTCCTCGGCCGCCTTGCGCAGGCTGGTGTCGGCGGGGGGGGCCTGCTCGTCGCCGTTCTGTTTGCGGGGATCCTGTTCTGCCATGAAAAAATCCTTAAGCGTCTATGGGTGGAAAAAAGCAGTCATTCACGTCAAGCAAGACAAAGGGGCCGGATGGCCCCTTTGTTGATCTTCAATCTACATCCAGCCTTTTTCCTTGTAGTACTTCTCGGCACCGGGATGCAGCGGGGCGGAGAGGCCCTGCAGCATTTCCTTGGGATCGAGGACGCGGAACGCGGCATGGGAGGCTTTAAGTTCATCGAGGTTCTCGAACACGGTCTTGACCATGTCGTATACCACTTCTTCGGCCACGGATTCATTGCTGATGACGGTGGCGGTAACGGCGTAGGTCTCGACGTCCTTGTCGATGCCTTTGTAGGTGCCGGCCGGGACTTTGGTCATGATGTAGTAGGGGTGTTCAGCCACGAAGGCCTTGAGGGCATCGGAATTGAGCGGAACCATGTCCAGCTCGACGGACTGGGCCGGTTCTTCGATGGCGGCGCTGGGGTTGCCGACAGTGTAGAAGAACGCGTCGATCTTCTGGTCAACCAGCGCGCGGGAGGCTTCGGCCTGCTGCAGGGCTTCGGCGTTGAAGTCTTTGTTGAAGTCCAGTCCGTAGATGCGCAGGACGTCTTCGGCGTTGCCGCGTTGTCCTGAGCCGGGGTTGCCGATGTTGACCCGCTTGCCCTTGAGATCGGCCACGGTCTTGATGCCGGCGGCCTTGTTGGTGATCAGCATCACGGTTTCAGGATGCATGCTGAAAACGCTGCGCAGGCCTGCGATCGGCTTGCCTTCCCAGTCGGCCGCGCCGTTGAAACCCTGCCAGTTGCGGTCGGACTGGGCCACGGCGAAATCAAACGCGCCGCGATCAATGGCGTTGATGTTGAACACCGAACCGCCCGTGGGACGGCCGATGTAGTTGTACTTGTCGGACGCGTGCTTGTTCATCATGTTACTGATCTGCAGGGCGACCTGGTAGTACACGCCGGTGATGGCGGCTCCGCCGAACAGGATGTCCTGTTTGGCCATGGCCTGGGGCGCGGACACGGCAAGTCCGAGGACGACGACGAGGGAGCAGAACCATTTTCTTCCAACCATGAGCACCTCCAACAAAAATTGTTACGATTGAGGAAAAGAAAACTCCACGAACTGTATCCGCCTTTTATGCTGAAGAATATTCGCGCTGTCAAATTGCGACTGGTTATGGTTTGTCAGTCCTTGTCTCGTGATTCCAGAGGGCTGCGATGGTCGCTGCGGTGAGGGCCGCCCGTTCCATGAGCGTGTCCTTGAGAATAAACTCCAGATCGCTGTGATCGAGGTCGCCCACGGGGCCCAGCCCGTCCAGGACCGGAACACCGAGCCCGGCGATGAAATTGGCGTCGGACACGCCGGAGCGCAGCTCCTCGGGCAAATCGTAGCCAAAGTTTTGTGCCTGGGCGCGAGCCACGGCATACAGCCGCCGGTTTCCTTCCGACTGCGGCATGGCCGGGCGTCCGGACTTGACGGACAGGATCGCGGAGGTGCCCGGGACAATTGGCTCGGCAACAATTCGGGCCAGATTCTCTTCAAGCCGCTGCTGGCCCACAGGGGTCAGGAAACGGGCGTCCAGGGCCGCCGTGGCCAGCTCCGGCACGGTGTTGGGGCCGATACCGCCCTCCACCTGGCCGACATTGAGGGTGATCTCGCGACCGTCGTTGAGGCCCTCCAAGGCGATGATCTTGTGCGCCAGTTCGAGAATGGCGCTGGATTTGGCCCCGCCCTTGGCGGCATGCCCGGCACGGCCGCGCACCGTCATCTCCATACCGAGCCGTCCCTTGCGGCCGGTGACGACGTCCTTGCCTGGCCCGCCGCCTTCGAAAACCAGTGCCGCCAGGGCGTCCTCGCTCATCCTTTCGATCCACGGCCGGGACGTTGGCGAGCCGATCTCCTCGTCGGAGTTGCACAGCACGGTGATTGGAATCTCCTCCAGAAGGCCCAGGTGGCCCAGGGCTTTGAGCGCGTAGATCGCGACCACGAGGCCGCCCTTCATGTCGTAGACTCCCGGGCCGAAACAGCGCGTCTCGTCCTCCCTGAATGCGGTGAAGGTCGTGTCTACCGGAAAGACCGTGTCCATGTGTCCCACCAGCACTACGCCCTTGCGCCCCTCTGCGGCCGGGAAGCTCATGGCCTGGACCATGTTCCCGTTGTCCGCGAAGGGCAGGATGCGCACCTGGGGCAGAATGCCGCCAAGGACGTCTGCCATTTCTCCGGCCATGCGGTCCAGGCCCGGCTTGTTGCGGCTGCCGCTCTGGATTTCCACCAGTCGCTGCAGGAGTTCCAGGGCCTCCCTGCGGCGGGGTTCAAGGTAGGACAGGATCGTGTCGTGCATGGCCGGGATCATTTTTCGTACTTGGCAAAGCCGAAGTCCTGGCGGGCGTATTCCTGTGGCTCGGGGTCGGGGTAGGTGACCTGCTCCCCGCTCCAGGGTTTTTGCATCTTCACGTGCCCCTGACCGTGCTCAAGCACGTTGGTGCGGTGCAGCGGGATTTTGCCCCCGGCCGTGGCGATGTAGCGCGGGATGGCGTCGCCGGAGATGTTGCCGTACATGCTCTCGACAATGCCCTGACCTACGGCCACGGGAACGCGCAGATGCTTGAACTGCGGGTTGCGGTAGCTGCAGTTGAAGACGTAGTAGGGCCGCACGCAGGCTTCCTGGATGGTCTCGCACAGTTTCCACATCTTCACGCTCGAATCGTTGATGCCTTTCAAAAGCACGGCCTGGTTCATGACTGCGGCCACGCGCTTGGATATGGCCCGGAACGCGGCCTTGGAAACGGGCGTGATTTCCTGGGCAGTGTTGATCTGTGTGACCACGCGCAGGGGTTTTTTGTCGCTGCTGGCCTCAAGGATGTCCAGAAGCTCAGCGTCGATGCGCTGCGGCGTGGTCACGGGGATGCGCGTGCCCAGGCGTTTCAAACGCACGTGGTCGATGGCGTCGAGTTCGCCCAGCAGCCACTGGAGCATGGAATTGGGCAGGACCAGGCTGTCGCCACCGGTGATGAGCACGTCGCGGATTTCCGGATTCGCGCGGATGTAGTCCAGGGCCTCGCCGTAAGCCTCCTTGCTGTAGATGCGGTCCTTGGCCCCGATGTGCGCCAGACGCAGACAGTGGGTACAGTACATGGCGCACATGTTGGTGGCCTTGATGGTCACCACCCGCGGGTAGAACTGGTCGATGAGCCGGGCCGGGGAGTGGTCGGCTGCCACGGGGGGAATCTCGACGCCGGCGTTGTCGACCATCTCGCCGGTGGGCACCGACTGCAGCAGGACAGGATCATTGATTTGCCCCGGCAGGATGAGGCTCGCGTAGTATGGGGTCAGTCGCATGCGGTAGGTCTTGGTGACTCGCAGCACATCCTCCACGGCCCTTTCGGGCAGGTTCACGACCTTGGCCAGGGTCTCGACGTCTTCGATGGCGTGGCGCAGCTGCCCGGAATAGGAATTCCACTCGTCCTCGCCCATGCCCAGGACGCTCTTGATGCGCTGCTGGTTTTCAAGCATCCGTTCCCAGACTTCGATGCCGCTGGGCGCTTCTTTGGGATGGCGGTCCAAATACTCGGCAACCCGGCTGCGGGCCTTTTCAACAATGGGCCTGGCCTGGCCCACGCGACCGCCCACGGTGACCCGGTGCTCGTCGAGCTGTTCGTGTTTGGCGGCCAGGGCTTCAAGCCCCTGCCGTGACAGGCCCAACTGCTTCGGCGTCCAGCCCTGATGCTCATGCACTTGCGCCAGTGCGGCAAAAAGGTCGACGATGGGCCCGGTGAGGTTTCGGCTTTCGGCCATCCTGAAGAGTTCGGCAACGGCCCCGCGCTCGTCTTCCGAGGGGATGCCTTCTTTTTTCTCGGTGAACAATGCGGCAAAGAGATTCGCCGTGAATGTGTCCAGTGGGTGCAAAGCAGTGGAGCTCATTTCGTGTTATCCTCGCCAGCTGGCTGTGTTTGTGCGTGTTTGCGGATGGAGGCGTTGAGCTGCTCGATACCCAGGCGGATGTCCTCTTCGAGCATGCAGCGGTCGCGGGCCACGGCCACGACCCTGCCCAGAAAGGTGCCGGGCATGACGGCCTGCCTGCCGCCCACATGCTCGACGACGATGACGCCGTGCTCCTGGCCGTTGCACACGACCTGGCGGAAAAGGGTGCGCTCGTCTTCGTCCACGGGGACGATGTGGTCGGTCTCGGCCTCGTGTTCGAGCTTGAAGTTGTAAGTTCGCCAGCAGATCCCGTTCAGGGCATCCTTCATCTCCATCTTGTTGTCCGGAAAACGGTCGTACATCACGGCGTGGTATTCCAGCTCAAGCAGACCTGGGGTCTCCGGCGGCAGGGCGTTTTCGAGGGTGCAGCACATCTCCATGGTCGTGCCCTGCTTGCGAGCGTTGACCTCCACGAAGAAGATCCGGCCCTCTTCGTCGACGATGTAGTCGCAGCCGAAAATGCCGCGATAGCCGCTGCGACCCATGACCTTACCGACCCTGCGCGTGATTTCGCGCAGCTCCTGCTGGATGTCGCAGGGTTGCTCCGAGGGAAAGGTCGAGCCGCGAAACTTGTTGCCGTCCTGGATCTCCTGGTCCGCCGTCGCCGCGATGAACACGTCCTCGCCGTTAGCCACGATGCCGAGCACCGTTGGGTCGGCCACGTGGGGAATGTAGCGGCTTATGAAGAACTTGCCCCGCAGGTGCGCGGTCTTGGCTTCGATCTCTTCTTGAGAGTGGGTCACGAAGCTGTTTACCCCGGCCGCCGAATAGGGTTGGCTGACAAAAAGGCCGTCCGGCCATTCCTCCCAGAGTTCCTTGGCCGTCTCCAGCATGTGCTGGGCGTCCTGGCAGACCCGATAGCTGATGAGCGGCGCGACGTCTTTGAGGCGTTGCAGCTGGTAGAGCTTGTTGTTCCAGATGTTGGCGATGTGGCCGCTGGGCCCCAGGATGCGCACGCCGGGGATGAGCGCCAAGGTCAGCTCGGGTACGGACTCGAAGACATGGATGAAAACGTGGCCCTGCTTGTCGAGCAACTGGCGGATGAGTTCGTTGACCGTGTCCGATGCGGAGACCAGTGACGCGAAGGTGCGTGGCGGGATGCGGAAACTGACCTTGCGGCCCTTTGCCCGGAAAAGTTCCCGGGCCATGGGATTGATGACCAGGGTGTTCTTGTGCGGGTAGGATTCGAGCACATCCGGCAGAATGGAGATGAAGTCGAACTTTTGTCCGTGAATCTTGGACAGGGTCTCTTTGAAGAATTGATTCAGGCAGTCCGTCTTGATTTCGCCGATGTAGAGGAAATAAAACGTGTCCGGGTCCAGTTTGATGTCCGAAAAAAGCACATCATCGTCGTCCATGAGCATAACCGCGCCTCCACGCAACTGAATTCGTGCCCGGCGACGCCATTGTCGCGGGCATGGTATCCGCCGGACCTACCGATTGATTTCTAAAACTGCAAATCTTTGCATGCACGCCTGCACCCTTTTTATAGAGAAGGCGTACCGGGACCCGTCTCCTGGCACTCTCCGGCGGACCGAGTAAAATTATCCGTCCTGAGTTTTAGTCCAGCTTGAGCCGCAGGGTGATCATTGCCGGATTGCCGCCGCTGATGCGGTACTTGAGCACGAACTTGTCGACGGTCACGCCCGTTCCCGGGATGTTCACGAGTCCCGAGGATTCGCCGGACTTGAGCTGCACCGGGGTGCGCAGGTCGATGGGATCGCCTTTGACCGGAATGAGGGTCAGGCTTTCGAACTGCACCGTGGCCCCGTCGATGCTGAAGCGTAGCTTGTCGATCTTGCCCAGTTTTTCGCCCACCGGGAGGGTGGTCGAGGTGTCCTGCGCGGAAAGCCGGACCGGGTCCATGGTTGTCCAGGGCCCGGCCATGGCCGGGGCGACCGACAGAGTGCACAACAAAAAACTCAGCGCAAAAATGTTTTTTTTCATGAAACTTCTCCAGGACGTGTGTGTTCCAGGACACGTACGCCCTGCAGGGACCGTGATCAAGGGGCGGGATGGTTTTTGCGCGGCCATGGGCCTTTCTCAGATGGCGGAGCGCAAAATGATGTATTCCCTTAAGGGCGATGAGCCTTTATCTGCATTGTCTATGTCATCCGATTCACCACAACGCCTGCGTGATCTTCAGGCCGAACTTGCGGTCTTGCAGGCCCGCTTGCGCGTTCTCGTCGACGGTTCGCCTCTGGGCATCTTCTTTGACGACGCGGGAGATCAGTGCGTTTTCGTCAACACCACCTTTTGCGACATGATGGAGCTGACCGAGGCCGAGGCCCGCGGCGACGGTTGGGCCAGGACCGTGCATCCCGAAGACCTGCCGGGACTGCTGCGCGAGCGGGCCCGCTCCGTGGCCGGGGGCGCGTCCCTTTTTCGCGCCGAATACCGCTATGTCTGTTCGAGTGGGCGCACGGGATGGGTGGAGGAGCAGACCCGGCCCGTCCACGGTCCCGATGGAAAGCTACTCGGATACGTAGGTACCGTGGCCGAGATCAGCGGGCGCAAGGAAGAGGAGGCCTTGCGGAGGCGGCACAGCGAAATGCTGGAGGAGCGGGTGCGTGAGCGCACGGCCGAACTCCTGGCCCAGGCCGATCAGCTGGCCGAGATGAACTCGGCGCTGAAAGTCCTCTTGCGCCGCCGCGAGGAAGACCGCGAAGAGCTGGAGCAGGCCGTGCTGGCCAATGTGCGCCGCCGCATCGCTCCAACCCTGGATCGTCTGGAAGGGCTTTGTCCCGCAGCTGAGGTCAGCGTCCTGGTCGATCAGCTTCGCCGGGGCTTGCAGGAATTGACAAAACCTTTCTGCTATAGGCTGTCCACAGTCTGTCAGGGTCTGACTCCGGCCGAGATGCAGGTTGCGGAGTTGATTCGCGAAGGCCTCGGTACCAAGGAGATCGCCGTCCGCCTCGGGGTTGGCTCTTCCACCATCGACACCCACCGCAACCACATCCGCCGTAAGCTCGGGCTCAAGGGCCGCAATGACGGTTTGCGCGCCTATCTGCTCGCTCTTGAATCCGCCTGATATGGAGAAAGCATCCATATTATCTCCGCAATAAACTGCTATTGTCATTTTTCTGCCCGGCTGTTTCAACAGCTGTCCAATTTACAGCGAGGAGGACGGCATGAAACCGACAGCAGGCATCGACGAAAAGACAGTGTTGAACACGGGCTTGGCCCGCATGTTCAAGGGTGGAGTGATCATGGATGTGGTCAACGCGGAGCAGGCCCGCATCGCCGAAGAGGCGGGGGCCTGCGCGGTCATGGCCCTGGAGCGCGTGCCCGCCGATATCCGGGCCTGCGGGGGCGTGGCGCGCATGTCCGACCCGGGCATGATCCGCGAGATCATGGCCGCGGTTTCCATTCCGGTCATGGCCAAGTGTCGCATCGGCCACTTCATGGAGGCCCGCATCCTAGAGGCCGTGGGCGTGGACTACATTGACGAGAGCGAGGTTCTGACCCCGGCCGACGAGGAATTTCACATCGACAAGCAGCAGTTCACGGTGCCGTTCGTGTGCGGATGCCGCAATCTGGGCGAGGCCCTGCGCCGCATTGCCGAGGGCGCGGCCATGATCCGCACCAAGGGTGAAGCGGGCACGGGGGATGTGGTCGAGGCCGTGCGCCATGCCCGCGCCGTGCAGGAAGGCGTGCGGCGCGCACAGTACATGCCCGGCGAAGAACTGGTTTCCTTTGCCCGCGAGATCGGCGCGCCCGTGGAGCTTCTGCGCCAGGTGCGCGAGCTTGGGCGTCTGCCCGTGGTCAACTTCGCGGCCGGAGGGGTGGCCACTCCGGCCGACGCGGCGCTCATGATGCAACTGGGCATGGACGGGGTGTTCGTGGGCTCTGGCATCTTCAAGAGTGGCGATCCCGCCCGGCGCGCCAGGGCCATCGTACAGGCCGTGACCCACTTCGACGATCCACAGATTCTGGCCCAGGTCAGTGAAAACCTGGGCGAGGCCATGTCCGGCGTCGCGGCCCGTTCCCTGGACGGCGCGGCACAATTCGCGGGCCGGGGCTGGTGATGCGGATCGGCATCCTGGCTCTGCAGGGGGCCTTTGCCGAACACGCCGAGATGCTCTCGGCCCTTGGGGCGCGGCCCGAACTGGTCCGCGACAGCGCGCATCTGGGCGGCCTGGACGGCCTTATCCTGCCCGGCGGAGAGAGCACGAGCATGCGGCGGCTGGCGGGGCATAACGGGTTGGACGTGGCCCTGCGCGATTTCGGGAAGGATCGCCCGGTCTGGGGCGTGTGCGCGGGGCTCATCCTTTTGGCGGCCAGGGTCGAAGGCGAAGAGCCTTTCCTGGGCCTCATGGACATGGGCGTGGCGCGCAACGCCTACGGCCGCCAGCGGGAAAGTTTTGTGTCCGATCTGCGCATCGAGGGGTTCGGGCCCCCATTTTCCGGAGTGTTCATCCGCGCCCCGCGCGTGCTTGAGACGGGCCCAAAGGTGGAAATTCTGGCCCGTCAGGACGGAGCCCCGGTGTTTCTGCGTCAAGGGCGTCTTTTGGGCACGTGCTTTCATCCGGAGCTGACCGGTGACGGGCGCTTGCATGGCCTGTTTCTGGAAATGTGCGCGAAGGAGCGGACGGTCACTGCGCGGGAGTGAGGACAGGCTGGGCGGACCGGCCTGTCCTCTCCGATGAGAGAATTACGCGCTGAACATGGTGCGCGGATCAAAGCCCATGATGAACGATCCCCAATGCTTGCCGTCGATGTACATGGGCATGGACAGGTCGTTTAATATCTCGCCGGTGTCGCGCATGTAGGTCTGCAGCAAAAGCGGGTCAGTGTGCGAGCACCTGCGCTGCTCGGTGCGATTGTTCTGGTAGATGCGCTGGTGCCGGCTCTGAAGCAGGTCCTTGGCCGGGTCTCCGGTCATGGCTTTGGACACGGCCCCATGATGAATGGGCAGGTATCCTTTGCGGTCGATGGGCAGGCAGTAGATGATGCCCGGGATTCTTTTCTGTGTTTCGTCAACCACGCTCTGCAGTTCTTTGATAAAGGCCTCGCTGAAAGCGGTGACGTATTTCTGGGGGTTGGTATTCGGCACGGCCTTGTATTGCGTGTCGAAGACGTTGATCCCTCGGTCCTTCATGCTCTGGATGCGGGCCTGGTAGTCGTCGCGGATCTCTCTGGCCGTGGCGATGACGGTATCGAACTTCCCTTCGCCGGTCTTGAACCGCGCCACCAGTTCGAGCATCTGCTCGGTGACGGTGTTCAGCGCGTCCACGGAAGTGGCGGAGGAGTTCATGTCCCTGGCGATCTCCTGGCTGAGTGAGTTGATGTTGTTGACCTTGCCAGTGACGTCGTTGTTGTTGGTGGACAACTCCTCAATGGCGGCCGCGATCTTGATCAACTGGTCGTTGGCGGTTTCGAAGTCCTGGATCATGCGTTCGAAATTGATCGTGGCGGCGGAGACGACCTGGTTCGTGTCCCGGGCGTAATCCAGGATCTGCGTGGTTTCGGTCTGGGTGCGCTCCACAATTTTGACCATAGCCCCGATGTTGTTGGAGATTTCCTCCGTGGCCGGCTTGATCCTGCGCGAGAGTTCGCGCACCTCCTCGGCCACCACGGCAAAGCCCTTGCCGTGTTCCCCGGCCCGGGCCGCCTCGATGGTGGCGTTCAGGGACAGAAGGTTGGTCTGTTCGGAGATGCCGTTGATGATGGTCACGATGCTCAGGATGTTGGCGGAGCTCGCGCCCAGTTCGTCCACGGTGTTGCGGAAGGATTCGACGATGGTGTTTATTTTGTGAATCTTTTCGGTCACATCCTGCAATTCGGTGTGCGATCTGTGCGCCGTGTTCAGATTGCTGGTGGTCTTTTCGGCCACATACTGGGTGTTCTGCGCGATCTCGGCGATGGCTGCGTTGGCCTGGTTGCTGGCCACGGCCACTTCCTCGGCGATGGTGCCCTGGGCCGCTGTCTTGTTCCTGGTGTCGAACACGGACTTGGCCATGCGCGTGCTGTCGAGGGCGATGTCGATGCCCATCTTGCGGATTTTTTCCACCAGTTCACGCACGCTGGTCAGAAAGCTGTTGTAGCATGCGGAAATGTGTTTGAGTTCGGGGTTGTCGAGATCCTGCATGGTGCAGGACAGATCGGCCTCCTGGCCCTGGATGTTCTGGAACACGGTGTTTATGTCGGCGATGCCCCGGCGCGCTTCACGCTGCAGGATCCTGGTGGCGATGGCTCCCACCCCTGCGGTCAGAAGCAAAAGGATCGCGGCCACGCTCCATGAACGCGTGGGGACTGTGGAGCCTGCGGTCAGGACGATCCAGAGCAGACCGGCGGCATTGAGGGCGAGCAGGATCAGTACCGTCGCCGTGATCTTGCCGCCGAGGGTGGAGAACATGCCAGTGCCGGAAGCCGGGTCGATTTTATTCATTATTTACCTCATTTTCGCGGATTGCGTGCAAGCGTTTATAAACGAGGCTTCGGAAAAAGAGAAGGATGCGGCCGCGAGAAATGTCGCAAAGTCGCTGCCTATTGAGCAAAAGTCCTTTCTATGGACAACTCCGTGGCGTTGCCGTTATCAGGTACCTCCAAACAATGGAGGTGCCCCTTTGAGTATTCTCATCAGGAAAGTTCGCCTGAACGGCGAGGTGGTCGACGTGCTCATCCGGGGCAACCGCTTTGATTCCATCGGCACGGATGTGGACTCGTCCGCCGACGTGGTCATCGACGGGAGCGGCAAGGCCATCCTGCCCTCCTTCCATAACGCTCACACCCACGCATCCATGACGCTGCTGCGCGGCTACGCCGACGACATGGACCTGCACACCTGGCTGTCCGAGCATATCTGGCCCTTCGAGGCCCGGCTGACCGAGGACGACATCTACTGGGGCGCCAAGCTTGCCTGTCTGGAGATGATCAAGTCCGGGACGACTTTTTTCGCCGACATGTACTGGCACTGGAAGGGCACGGCCCGGGCCGTGACGGAGATGGGCATGCGCGCGGCCCTGTCTGCCGCGTTTTTCGATTTTGACGATCCGGCCCGCGCTGAGGCCATGAAACGCCAGGTCATGGATCTGCATGCCGCCAGCGTCGCCTATCCGGACCGCATCCAATTCATCCTTGGGCCTCACGCCATCTACACCGTGTCCTCGGATTCGCTGCGCTGGCTGGGGGAATATGCTGTCAGGCACGGATTGCTCGTGCATCTGCATCTCTCGGAAACGCAGAAAGAGGTCGATGACTGCCTGACCAAATACGGCCGGCGGCCGGTGGAGTACCTGCACGAGCTCGGGCTTCTTGCCCCGAATCTGATTCTGGTCCATGCCGTGTGGATGACCGGGGATGAGATGGATCTCCTGGCCCGGCACGGGGTGCAGGTCGTGCATTGCCCGGTCTCCAACATGAAGCTTTGTTCCGGGCGATTCGACTACGCCGCCATGAAGGCTTGCGGGGTGGCCGTGGCCCTGGGCACGGACGGATGTTCTTCCAACAACAACCTGGACATGATGGAGGAGATGAAGGTCGCCTCTCTTTTGGCCAAGGTCACGTCCATGAACCCCACCGCGCTGCCTGCCCAGGAGGCCCTGGACGCAGCCACGGTGGTCGGCGCGCATATGTACGGGCTCGACAGCGGGCGCATCGCCACGGGTAAGCTCGCGGACTGCATTCTGGTCGATTTGAATCACGTGCGCATGGTGCCGGGTCACCACCTTGTTTCCAACCTGGTTTACAGCGCGAACAGCTCCTGCGTGGATACGACCATCTGCGACGGCCGGGTGCTCATGCTGGGCGGCAAGGTCGAGGGCGAGGAAGAGATTCTGGCCCAGGTCCGCGCCACCCTGGCCCGTCTGGCTGCGCCGCGTGCAGAGGCGGGGGACGCATGTTCCTGATTTATACGGGCAACGGCAAGGGCAAGACGTCGGCCTGTGTGGGACAGGCCATCCGCGCCATGGGACAGACGCTCAGCGTGGCATTTGGACAGTTCATGAAGAGAGGCGATCAGGCCGGTGAACAGGAACTGCTCAGCGAACTGCTCGGCGAGGATTTTCTGGCTTCGGGAGCGGGATTTTATCACGACAAAGACTTCGAGAAGCATCGCAAGAAGGCCGAAGAATTGCTGTGCTGGGCGCGGGAGCGTCTGGACCACGGCGTGGACATGCTGATTCTGGACGAGGCCATCTATGCCCTCAATCATGGCCTCTTACTGGAGGACGAGGTGCGCGGGCTCATCGAACGCTGCCGGAGCGAAGACAGACATCTGGTTTTGTCCGGCCGCGGCGCGCCGTCCTGGATGATCGACCTGGCCGACATCGTCTCGGACATCACCGAGGTCAAGCACATCTACGCCCAGGGCGGAAAAGCCCGGCGAGGGATTGAGTTCTGACCGGCTTTTGTCCAATGGTCCTTTTGCGGCGTCAGGGCAAAAAGTCGCGAAAGAGCCTGCCTGTCATTCCCGCGAAGGCGGGAATCCATTTTTTTTCAGATAGTTAAAAATGCAGGGGGCCCCTTTTTCAAGGGGACGACGGCTTTTTGCATTGCGGACTGCTCCACGGGGACGGCGACGTGTCACAGCGCTATCATTAAACGGCTTTCTGCAAATTTTTCTCTCTGATGACGACCTCTCCGCAACCAGGACACACTCCCCGGCGCAGCCTGTCGCGCAGGATCGTGAAGCCGGTGCGTTCCACCACCCGCTGTCCGCAGCCCGGGCAGAGGGTGTCTTCGAGACCCGACCCCGGCACGTTGCCCACAAAGACGTGCTGCAAGCCTTCACCCCTTCCGATGTCGTAGGCCCGCTTCAGGGTGTCCAGCGGGGTTGGCGGATGTTCACGCATGTGGTGGCAGGGATGGAAGCGTGAAACGTGCCAGGGCGTGTCCGGGCCGAGTTCGCTGCGCACGAAGCGGGCGATGTCGGTCAGTTCTGCGTCCGAGTCGTTCAGGTTCGGGATGACCAAAGTGGTAACCTCCAGGTGCCAGCCCAGCCGCTTCATGTGCGCCAGGTTTTTGAGCACCGGGTCCAGGCGGGCCGAGCAGACGTCGCGGTAAAAATCGTCGCGGTAAGACTTCAGGTCGATGTTGGCGGCCTGGATCAACTCGCCAAGCTCGTCCAGACATTGGGGGCTCTGGAATCCGTTGCTGACCATGATGTTCGCCAGACCCGCTTCCCGGGCCAGACTCGCGGTTTCAAGCATGAGTTCGAAAAAGACCGTGGGTTCCGAATAGGTATAGGCCACGGACGCGGCCCCCGATGCCTCTGCCATGCGGATGATGTCCCGGGGGGGGATGCTTTCGCCCTTGACCTGACCGCCGAGCCTCGGCGGCTGGGAGAGACTGTCGTTCTGGCAGAAGAGGCAGGCCAGGTTGCAGCCGGGGGTGCCCAGGGACAGGGTCTTGGTGCCGGGCAGAAAATGAAAGAGGGGTTTTTTTTCAACCGGGTCGAGGTTCAGCGCCGCGACCTTGTCGTAGGAAAGGGAAAAGAGGCTGCCGTCCCTGTTTTCGCGCACCCCGCACTGGCCCCGGTCGCCTTCGTCAATGCGGCAGAAATGGGCGCAGAGCAGGCATTGTACGGTGTGTTTTTCCAAAGGCCGCCAGAGCAGTGCGGGCGTAGTCATGGGTCACTTCCTGATACGGATTTCCGGTACGATGATGAGCGGAACCTGTGTATCTTCCTGCGGAGGAGCCGGAGGAGGGGATACGTGGATCAGCGAGGCGTTGTCTGCATCGGGTTCGATGAGCATGTCCCCGACTCCGTTTTCGTTTCCTGCGCCGGGAGCGACCCAAATGACAGTGTCCTTGCCCGCCCCGGAATCGATGACGATGTCCGCCCGGACGGGCAGAGCGGCAAAAAGGACAAGGCAGGCCGCCACGAGGGCCATCCTTGCCAACGGTAGGTTTTTTGCTTTACTTGGTTCTGGCGTGAGTTTATGCAACTTGGCCTCCGCATGGAGAATGATTTGCAGTAATGTAGCTGGTTGAAGGCGAAGAAACAAGGAGTTGCACATGTCCCAGCGAGACAAGGCCTACAAGGATGCCGGGGTTGATATCGAGGCGGGCAACACGTTCGTGTCCCGAATCAAATCCCTGGTGGCATCGACCTACACCAAGGGCGTTGTCAACGATATCGGCGGGTTCGGCGGCCTCTTCAAGCCGTCCATGGCCATGGTCAACGAGCCCGTGCTGGTGGCTTCCACCGACGGGGTGGGCACCAAGCTCAAACTCGCGTTCATGTTTGACAGGCACGACACCGTGGGCATCGACCTGGTGGCCATGAGCGTCAACGATATCATTGTTCAGGGTGCCAAGCCGCTGTTTTTCCTTGATTACTTCGCCACAGGCAAGCTCGACATCGACAAGGCCGAGGCGGTCATAAAAGGGATCGTCGAGGGCTGCAAGGAAGCCCAGTGCGCCCTCATCGGCGGCGAGACGGCCGAAATGCCCGATTTCTACGCCGACGGCGAATACGATCTGTCCGGATTCTGCGTCGGCATGGTCGACAACGACAAGGTCGTGGACGGTTCAAGCATCGGCGTGGGTGACCTGATCATCGGCTTGGCCTCGTCTGGGGTGCATTCCAACGGGTACTCCCTAGTGCGCAAACTCTACAATCAGTCGGGCCTTAAGCCCAACGATATTTTTCCGGGCACGGAACAGACCGTGGCCGAGGTGCTGCTCACCCCCACCCGCATCTATGTCGAGGCCGTGCGCAACGTCATGCGGGACTGGGAGATTCACGGCATGGTCCATATCACCGGCGGTGGCTTCTATGACAATATCGTGCGCATCCTGCCCAAGGGCGTAACCGCCCAGGTCCGTTTCGGAACCTGGAGCATTCCGCCGGTGTTCGAGTGGCTGCGCACCCAGGGAAATCTCTCCTGGGAAGAGATGCTGCAGATATTCAACAGCGGCGTCGGCTACATCATGGTCGTCAAGAAGGATGTGGCCAGGGACGTGGTACACCGCCTGGGGGCCCTCAAGCAGGACGCCTGGATTATCGGCGAGATCGTCGAGCGGGCCGACGGAGAAGAGCAGGTCCGCATTGACTTTCCGTCCACGGACGCATGTGCTTAGAGACGGACTGGGCTGCCCATGCGGCCCTGTTTTGACGAATTTACCCCGCCTGGAGTTCCTGGGCGGGGTTCTTTTTTTTTCCGTTGACGGATTGACTTGTCCAGGCCGCAGCCGTCCGCCTACGTCCAGAGCAAGGGCGTGCGGCCTTCGAGGTAAGGATTGAAATACCCGTAGTTGATCCAGGGGCAGGCTTTTTTGAGGCGTTTCATGAAGTTGCCAAGGCCCATGGACGGCTCGGTCGGTTCTCCTACGCAGCCCAGGTAGAGTTCCGGGTCGAGGCTTAAGTTGCGCATCTGGATGTAATTCGGCTTGGTCTGGGTAACGAGGTCCGTCAAGGCCGCCAACTCGCTCTCCGTATCGTTCACCCCGGGGAAGAAAAGGTAGTTGAGGGAGACGAAAATTTCGTGCGCCCTGGCCGTTGCAATGGTGCGGCAGACGTCGGCGAAGGTGTACCCGTGGGGACGGTAGTAGCAGTTGTACACTGCTTCCCGGGCGCTGTTCATGCTCACGCGAATCGAGTCCAGCCCCGCCTTGGCCAGGGCAGGTATAGTGTCCGGCAGGCTCGCGTTGGTGTTCACGTTGACCGTTCCTCGGCCGCCCTCTATGCGAAAACGGGCAATGGCCTCGGTCAGCAGCGGGGCTTCCGTGAGGGGCTCGCCTTCGCAGCCCTGCCCAAACGACAGGACCGGATTTTTGGCCCGCTTGGAATGCAGATGCATGATTTCGACGATTTCCCTGACTGTGGGTTTGAAGTCGATGCGGTTTTGCGAGGCCGGAAAGCCCGATTCGAGAGGCTGGTGGGAGATGCAGCCGTAGCAGCGGGCGTTGCAGGCCATTGATGTCGGCAGAGGCGCCTCGAAGCGGCCCAGGGCAAGGGTCTTTGCGGCCGGGCAGCAGAAGGTCAGGGCGCAGCGGGCCAAGTGTCCGATGAGTCTGTTTTCGGGATAGCGCTTCAGCAGGTCCTGGGCGCCTTTGGTGATCCGTTCCGGGGCGACCTGGGTGAAGACCTGGCGACGGTCCTTGTCCACCTGTGTGGCCGCGACCCAGAATCTGTCGCCTGCAAAGCCGATGGCTCCGTAGGCGAACAAGGGCAGCTTTGGGGCCCCTTCGTCTTTGAAATAGGCCGCAGTGGCGGAGAGGGTGTAGGATGGGCAGACAAAGGCGGCTACAGCCCGTTCTTCCAGCGCCTCGGCCTTGCCGCTCTGCGGGTCGAGTCCCAGCGCGTGCCTGCCGGGGAGCAGGTACAGGTCGCTGCCTTGCGGCAAGGGGATGAGTTCATCCGGACGGGGCAGGGTCAGTTCGCGGCCCCGACGCACGAGCATGAGCAGGTCGGGGTGGTCGTAGATATTGCCGCCTTCGTCCGCGAAAACCATGACGGGCTGAATTTTTTTGCTGCTCATGGGACCCTCCTTGGAAAAAAAGAAGGCAGAGGTGCACATGCACCTCTGCCCCAATGTGTCCGAAAACCAAAGGCGATTAACGCTTGGAGTACTGGAACCGGGCGCGGGCTCCGCGCTGGCCGTACTTCTTTCTTTCCTTGACGCGGGAATCGCGGGTCAGGAAACCGGCGCGCTTCAGCACGCCGCGCATTTCCGGATCGAATTCGAGCAGGGCGCGGCTGATGCCGTGGCGCACTGCCTGAGCCTGTCCGGAAAGGCCGCCGCCGGTGACGCGGCAGGCGATGTTGAACTTTTCGAGGGTCTTGGTCAGCTTCAGCGGCTGACGGATGATCATCTGCAGCGTGGCCCGGGGAAAGTAGTCGCCCAACTCGCGGCCGTTGACTGTGATGCTGCCCGTGCCTTTATACAGTCTGGTCCGGGAAACGGATGTCTTTCTCTTGCCGGTACCGTAGAAGAAATCTTGACTCATAATCTTCTCCATCCCTGATTAGATGTCCA
>Ga0194136_1000354_pt1 | contig 24361 bp, 22 predicted proteins | sample TARM_MetaG_T3A_1_FD_134023 | JGI IMG/M metagenome (GOLD analysis project Ga0194136, IMG submission 134023) | Freshwater microbial communities from Pennsylvania, USA, analyzing microbe dynamics in response to fracking - TARM_MetaG_T3A_14 (version 2) | ecosystem: Environmental > Aquatic >...
CGATAACTGTGTGGCGGGCCGGAAGCCCAACGACTGTCGAAGCGCTTAGAGCACACAGGCGGGCGGATTCAGCGGAACGAAGCTCAGTCCAATAGTGGATGACAGGAACCGCCGTGGTACGGAACCGTATGCCCGGTGGTGTGGGAGGGCGCCGGGGGCAACCCCGGCCCCTACCCGATCTTGCTTTGTACCCGGTGTAGTGGCGTTTGCTTTCGAGGGCGTTGTGCACAAGCCCGCCCTGCAAAGCATACAGGGCGGGATAGAGGTTAGGCGATAGAGGTTATGCGTCGACTTTGCCTAGTAACAAAAACTCGATCAATGCTTTTTGAGCGTGTAGGCGGTTGCCGGCTTCCTGCCATACTACTGCCCTTGGGTCGTCCAGCAGCGTGAGGCTGATCTCTTCGCCTCGATGAGCAGGCAAGCAGTGTAAAAACAGCACGTCAGATTGGGCGGAGTCGAGCAGGGCTTCAGTTACCTGGAAGCCTGCAAAGTCGGCTTCTCGTTTTGCCTGCTCCTCTTCCTGGCCCATGGAAGCCCATACGTCAGTAGTGATTAAGTCAGCACCTTTAGCCGCTTCTTGTGGGTCGTGGAGCAGGGTGACGCAGTCACCCGCAGCGGCCATGATATCTTCGCGTGGTTCATAGCCTTCCGGGCAGCAGACCCGCAGATGAAAGCCGAACTGGCGGGCGGCGTTGATCCAGGAGTGGCACATATTATTGCCATCGCCAATCCACACCGCGGTGCGACCTTTGACGCTGCCGCGCAGCTCTGTCCAGGTCATCACATCTGCCAGCAGTTGGCAGGGGTGGTAGTCGTCGCTTAGGGCATTAATCACCGGCACGCTGCTGGCGCTGGCATAGGTTTCCAGGCCTTGGTGGGAGAAGGTGCGAATCATGACTGCATCCACCATCTCAGAGAGCACGCGTGCGGTGTCTTCGATTGGCTCGCCGCGGCCAAGCTGGGTGTCACGTGGAGAGAGGAAGAGCGCATGGCCACCAAATTGCGCCATGCCTGTTTCAAAAGAGACGCGGGTACGGGTAGACGATTTTTCAAAAATCATCGCCAGCGTGCGGTTTGGTAGCGGTGTGTACACTGGGCCATTAGCTTTAAGATCCGTCTTGATCTTAATGGCACGCTGGATCAAATACGCCAGCTCATCTGGGGTCAAATCCAATAGGGTAAGGAAATGGCGTGTCGCCATGGACTTCTCTCCGCGCAAAAACACCATCCTAGCGATGCGGCAGGGGATGCGCAACGCGGGCGGCATGCGTAGAATGGCTGCCACGCGTTAAGGCCGAGTAGTTTGCTCGGGTATTGGTGTAATCACCAATCCATGGCATTACTAGGTCGTGGGGTTAAAGCCAGTTGACGAATTGCGTAAACTGACTTGGATCACATCACTTATTTAGGAGCACATTATGAGCACCACTGCCGAAAATATTCAGCGTCAAATCAGCGAAAACCCGATTTTGATCTACATGAAAGGCACCCCCCAACTGCCCCAGTGCGGCTTCTCTGCACAGACAGTGCAGGCGCTGATGAGCTGCGGCGAACGTTTTGCCTTCGTCAACGTATTGGATAACCCGGATATCCGTGCTGAGCTGCCGAAAATTGCCAACTGGCCGACCTTTCCCCAGCTATGGGTAGAAGGCGAGCTGGTAGGCGGCTGCGATATTGTGATTGAAATGCATCAAAACGGTGAGCTTGAAAAGTTGGTAAAAGAAGCCGCCCAACGTGCTGGTGCCGCTGAAGGTGGCGATAACGCCTAAGCGTAACGCCTCATGCCGCTCGGCATCTGCCGGGCGGTTGGCGGGCTGCGGTGCAGCCGCTAGAATGGTGTTCTATGAAGCACCAACAATTAGCATCTACGGTTTACGATAGGCTGTTTAGCATCGACAGTCAGCCCGCCTAAGGAAGTTTTGCTCAATGAGCTATCAGGTTCTGGCCCGCAAATGGCGGCCGCGTACATTCCACGAGCTCGTGGGCCAGGCCCATGTTCAACGCGCCTTGGTCAATGCCCTTGATCAGGGCCGCTTACACCACGCTTACCTGTTTACTGGCACGCGTGGCGTCGGCAAAACCACGCTGGCGCGCATTTTGGCGAAATGCCTTAACTGTACCGCTAATGGGCGCGGGGATGAGGGAATTACCTCGACACCCTGCGGTCAGTGCGATAGTTGCCAAGCCATCGATGAAGGCCGTTTTGTCGACCTGATCGAAGTCGACGCTGCTTCGCGAACCAAAGTAGAAGATACCCGCGAACTGCTCGATAACGTTCAGTACGCGCCTACCCAAGGGCGCTACAAGGTATACCTCATTGATGAGGTGCACATGCTCTCCACCAGCAGCTTTAATGCGCTGCTTAAAACGCTGGAAGAGCCGCCACCCCATGTAAAATTTCTGTTAGCGACCACCGATCCGCAGAAGCTCCCCGCCACGGTACTATCCCGCTGTTTGCAGTTTACGCTCAAGCATATGCCGCCTGAGCGGGTAGTCGAGCACTTAACTTATGTGCTGGGCGAAGAGGGGGTTGAGTATGATGAAAGCGCGTTGTGGCTGTTAGGCAAGGCTGCTGAAGGCTCCATGCGCGATGCAATGAGCCTGACTGATCAAGCCATAGCCTTTGGCCAAGGGGCTGTGCGCCATGCTGATGTAGCGGCAATGCTGGGCACGTTGGATCATCGCCATGTGCTGGCCTTGGTTGAAGCGCTAGCAGCGGTAGATGTTCAGAAGTTGCTGGCAGAAGTGGCCCAGCTAGCCGAGCAGGGACCTGATTTTGCCGCCGTGCTAGATGAGTTAACTGCCATACTCCACCGCTTGGCCGTGGCGCAAATGGTGCCGGATGCAGTGGATAATAGCCACGGTGACCGAGCGCAAATTCAGCAGCTGGCCAGCCGTTTTACCGCCGAAGATATCCAGCTCTACTACCAGATTGGTATCCAGGGGCGTGGCGATATGGTACACGCACCAGACTTGCGTAGTGCTCTGGAGATGACGCTGTTACGGATGCTGGCTTTCCGCCCTCAGGGCGTTCCCAAGCCACCTGCGACGCCGCTGCCGCTACGCCCTGAGCCTGCGCCGTCAGCAGATGCAACGCCAGCCCCCGCAGCACCGCCAAGCGCCCCTGTGTTAGCGGAGCCAGCCGCAAAAAAGCCTGAGCCTGCACCCGCCGCTGCCGAGGCTGAGCCGCCTGAGCCTGCGGTGCAGGCAGCTCCACCAAGTGAGGCGCCCGAGGCATTAGAGCCGCAATATGATGCGCCGCCGCCCTGGTCGCTTGAAGAGGTAGAAAGCGCCGCTACGCTCTCGCCAGAGCCAGAGCCAGAGCCAGAGCCAGAGCCAGAGCCAGAGCCAGAGCCAGAGCCCACTCCATCCTTTAATGTGGCGCCTTCCTCTCTTTCGGCTGAATCGCTGGCCTCGGGAGATCTCTTAAACCACTCCGCATGGCTAGCTTGTTTTGACGCCTTGGGTTTAGGCGGGCTGACGCGTAACTTAGCGGCACATTGCCAGTTAGAAAGCGATGATGGTGGCACTGTGGTGCTGCGGCTTGACCCCAGCCAGTCCGCCATGAAGGCCGAGGTTCATAACGTGCGCATTGAGCGAGCGCTGAAAGAGATCGGCATGCCAAGAAGGGTTCAGTTCAGCGTGGCTGAACTTGACGCCACGCTGGAAACACCCCAGCAACAGGAAGAGCGTTTACAGCAAGAACGCCATGCGCAGGCTGTTGATCTATTGCATCACGACCCCAATATTCAGAAGTTGCAGCAGGCGTTTGGGGCTACGCTAATTGAGTCAACCGTAAAACCAGCGCCAGAGCCACGTTCCTAACGGCCGACGGCTACCAACTCGCTTATTAATGATTTAGGAGAAGACCGCATGTTTAAAGGCGGAATGGGCAACATCATGAAGCAAGCCCAAGAAATGCAGGAAAAAATGCAGCGCGTTCAAGAAGAAGTGGCCAAAGCTGAAGTGCACGGCGAAGCGGGTGCGGGCATGGTAAAAATTACCATGAATGGCCGCCATGATGTCAGCGATGTGACGATCGACCCCAGCGTGCTGGAAGAAGATAAAGAGCTGCTTGAAGATTTGCTGGCGGCAGCGGTCAACGATGCTGTACGCAAAGTAGAAGCGAACTCCAAAGCGAAAATGGAAGAAGCAACAGCCGGTTTAAATCTACCGCCCGGCTTTAAGATGCCGTTCTAAACCATGCGCTTTTCTCCGCTTGTTGAGCAATTGATGGACGCGTTTCGCGTGTTGCCAGGCGTTGGGCCAAAAACGGCTCAGCGCATGGCGATGCATTTACTAGAGCGTGAACGCCCAGGTGGCCAGCGATTAGCCGCAGTGATTCAGCAGGCGATAGAGGAAGTAGGCTACTGCCAGCGCTGCCGTACGCTCACCGAAGCCGATATTTGCGCGCTGTGCGAGAGCTCTCGCCGTGATGATGCACTGTTGTGCGTGGTTGAATCGCCCGCAGACCAGCTAGCGATTGAAGAGGCTGGCGGTTTTCAAGGGCGCTATTTTGTACTGCATGGTCACCTTTCACCGCTAGATGGTATTGGCCCGGAAGCTATCGGGCTGGAGTTGCTCGAAAGCCGTGTAGCTGAAGGCAATATTCGTGAAGTCGTTCTTGCTACTAACCCTACGGTAGAGGGTGAGGCGACAGCGCATTACATTGCCTCTCAGCTTGCGCATTACGGTGTATCCTTTTCTCGTCTCGCCTATGGCGTGCCGATGGGCGGTGAGTTGGAGTATGTGGATGGCGGTACATTAAGCCGCGCTTTTAATGGTCGCCAGCCCTTTGCTAGCGATTAATGCTGATAATAAACGCAAGCGCTGATGCGGTTGTGCCAACCCGGAAGATTGCTTTGTCCTCTTCAACTTCTGCTTTGTATCAATGGATTGATAGCGCCGAGGCGTTAGACGCCGCCTGTGAACAGGTTTCCGGTGCCAGCGTTATTGCCTTAGACACCGAGTTTTTCCGCGAGAATACGTTTTTCCCCATACCGGCGCTGATTCAGTTTGCCAGTCATGAAGTGGCATATTTAGTCGACCCGTTATCAACACCCTGCACCAACGCTTTTAAAGCGCTATTGCAAAATAGCGCGGTGAAGCTGCTGCATGCCTGCAGTGAAGATTTAGAAGTCTTCCAACGCTGGGCGGGCGTGTTGCCTACGCCGCTGGTGGATACCCAGGTGGCGCAAGCCTTCTTAGGCGAAAATCCTGGCATGGGTTACCAAAAACTCGTAGAGCACTGGGTAGGCGAAACGCTTCCCAAAGAGGAGACACGCTCTAATTGGCTGGAGCGTCCGTTAACGTCTTCTCAATGTGAGTACGCCGCGCTAGACGTAATTTACTTGCTTAAAGTGTGGCAGCTTCAAGCGGAAAAACTCGACACCTTAGGGCGGCGTGAGTGGTTGGACAGCGAGTGCGCCAGCTTGATCGAACAGGCAGGACGCAGCGTTGAAAACGACGGCCAGTGGTATACCCGCCAGCGCCAGCTTTGGCGTTTGACGCCTCGCCAGCTTGAGGCCTACCGGCTAATGACGATTTGGCGCGAGGGCGAAACCCGCCGTCGAGATTTACCGCGTAATTGGCTGGTGAGCGATAAGCTGCTGTTCGTTGTGGCAGAAAAAATGCCCAAAAACCGCTATGAGCTAGCCGAGGTTGAGGGCATTAAGCCGCCGCTGGTCAAAAAAGAGGGCGATGCTCTACTGGCGCTAGTGAAGCAGGCCCAGCACTGTCCAGAAAGCGACTTACCTACGCGTTGGCCAGACCCCATGCAGCCTGCGTTTAAGCGCCGTTTCAAGGCGATTAAGGGAGTAGTTGCCGAAAAAGCAGCGGCTCTTAATATTGCTCCGGAAATGTTGCTGCGTCGCCGGGATATTGAGGCGCTGGTCATGCAGCGGCTTGCACACCAGCCATTACAAGAACTGAGTGGTTGGCGCGATACCTGCTTAACGCAAGCTATTCATCAGGCGCTTGAGGAGTCATCTTTATGAGCGAAAAACTGCTATGCGAGATTTTTAAAAGCTCGCGCAAAGACGAAATGTACCTCTACGTGGATAAGCGTAAAGGAATGGAGACAGTGCCTGAGGCGCTGATGGAGACCTTTGGTAAGCCGGTTCCTGTGCTAACGATGATTCTGACCGCTGATAAGCCGCTTGCCCGCGTGAAGGCCTCCGATGTGATGGCTGCGATTGAGGAGCAAGGATTTTACCTACAAATGCCGCCTGCCAAAGAGCCCTACTTACTGGACATTCATCGCGCTCAGACGACAGAACGCTCATGAGTTATCGGCGCATTAGCGTGGCGCAAAAGCGATGAACTTTCTTGCCCACGCATGGCTGGCTCAGCCGGGGGACGACGGCTTTCTTTACGGTAATTTGATTGCCGATGGTGTGAAAGGCAGCGACCTTTCTGCTTGGTCGCCAAGCGTTGCCTGTGGCATTCGCCACCATCGGCGAGTTGATGCCTGGGTAGACCAGCACCCTAGCGTTATGATGGCCAAGCAGCGCGCTCCTCAGGCTCAAAGACGCTATACGGGCATTGCGCTGGATGTTGTGTGGGATCATTTTATTTCTCGCCAGCAGGAGGGAGCTAATCAACATCAACTGATTGATCGCTGCTATCGATTACTCAGCGCGTGGCCCGCGCCACAACGTCTAGCGACGATGATGCCGGTGCTGGTTGAGCACGACTGGTTGCGCCGTTACGCTGATTTTGATTTTACATGTCGTGCGGTGGCGGGCATCGGGCAGCGCCTTTCCGGCCCCAACCGTCTGGCTGAATTAGTACCCTGGCTGCGTGAAGACTACACTGCTTTAGAGGCGGATTTCAGCGTGTTATGGAGTGAGTGCCGGGAGGCGCTGACCAGTGATGGTAAGACAAGCTGAGATTAGCTGGCTGCTATAGCCTGCCTAACGTTAATGTTTAACCGGGGTGATTAGACGATGGAAACCGCGTTGCGCGAGCGCTTCTGGGAACGCTATTCGTTGGAAGAGCTAACGCCTCCAGAATGGGAAGCCCTGTGTGACGGCTGCGGTCAGTGCTGTTTGCTAAAGCTGCATGATGATGAGACGCAAGAGCTGGCCATTCTTAACGTAGCGTGCCGCCTGCTGGATACTCATAGCTGCCAGTGCAGCGATTATGAAAACCGCTTTGAGAGCGTGCCTGACTGCACCCAGCTGACCCCCGCGCTGGTAAAAGAGTTTACCTGGTTGCCGCAAACCTGTGGGTACCGACGAGTGGCGGAAGGTCGCAAGCTGGCAGGATGGCATCCATTACTAAGTAACGATGCTGAACGAGTCCATCGAAAAGGCATCAGCGTCAGAGGGTTTGCTGTGTCCCAAGATGAGGTGCCAGAAAGGCAACTCGAAGAGCATATAATTGCCGTTCTTCCTATGTCGTGATTTTCATGTTTGAGCCCCTGCCGTAGCCTTCCTTGGCGTACGCTTAGACCGCTGGCGAATGCACTGTTAGCTAGCGGTTTTCGTTTTGCTGCTATCCCAAATCGTTAAAAAAGCCTCTTTAAGAGCCGAGGGTTGCGGCTTGGCAGCGGTTTTTTTGGTTGCCTGAGTGTTAGCGGGCTTCGTTGGGGTATCCCAAATGGTGGGAAACTGTTCCTGATATTTCATCGTGTTACTCCTAATGATCAGCTATATAGACGTTGGTATATAAAACTTATGGCTAGTATGCCGTAAAAATTATTTTATGGAAAGTATTTTCATAAAATAAATGGCGTAAAAAAAGCAGCGCCTTGGCGCTGCGAGTGGTTGTATTGGTGGCTGTGTTAAAGCGCGTTTTGCTGCTGTACTGCTAACCAGTGGGTCAGAGGCTCAAATGCCATGGGTTTGGCAAATAAGAAGCCCTGCCGTACATCGCAATTCAGTGCCAGGAGGTGCTGCAGTGAAAGTGCCATTATGAGCGTTTCAGCCGCTTAAAGACGAATTGATCAGCGGTTCCCTAACCCTAGCGCCCACAGAATAAACGCATCCTGGCGGGCTGTATCGCGCCATGCCTTAAACCTTCCCGATGCGCCGCCGTGGCCGCTGCTCATATCGGTATGCAGCAGGATAGGCGCAGCCCCCTGCTGTGCCTGGCTCACTCGGGCGAAGAATTTGGCGGGTTCCCAGTAGCTAACGCGGGTATCGAACCAACTACCCTCAATCCAAAGTGCTGGGTAGCGCTGCGAGCGGATGTTATCGATAGGTGAATAACCGGCGATACGTTCAGCCACGTCGGGTGCCTCAGGATTACCCCACTCGGTATACTCAGCGGTGGTGAGCGGCAGCTCTGGGTTCTGCATGGTGCGCAGTACATCCAGGAAAGGAACATCCAACACCGCCGCGCAGAAGGCCTCCGGCGCACGGTTGATGCAAGTACCCACCAGCAATCCGCCTGCACTGGCACCGCAGGCGACTATCCGCTCAGGCTGGCTGATATGGGCGGCTACAAGCGCTTCACGGGCGGCTAAAAAGTCGTGAAAGCTGTTCTCTTTATGGGCCATCTTGCCTGCTAAGTACCACGGTTCGCCGCGCTCACCGCCGCCGCGCACATGGGCCACAGCAAAGGCTACGCCGCGCTCCAGTAGCTCTAAGCGAGCAATCGAGAACCAGGGGTCCAGCGCTTCACCGTAAGCACCGTAACCGTATAACAGGGTGGGCAGTGGCTGGCCTGCCAAGTCTGCTCGCATGACCACCGATACCGGGACTTGCTCGCCATCGTGGCTGGTGGCCCATATTCGGCGGCTGACTAGCTGCTCTGGAGCGAGACTGCCATGAACGGGCACCTGTTTTAAGAGCGTGCGTACACCGCTATCGAGGTCTAAGGCATACCAGCTCGGAGGGCGGGTAAACGACTCTTCGCGCAGGTGCAGCGTGCGTGCATTAAAGTGTGGCGAGTCTTCCAGCAGCTGTGAACAGGGCGTTTCGGGCAGCTCAATGTAGCTATCAAGCAGCGTTTGATGGTGACTATCCAGCTCCAAGCGCCGCAGCAGTACCTGCGCATCCTGATGGCTTCTCTCAGCCAGTATCAAGCCCCACTCAAACGCATCAACCCCTTCCAGTGTCGCGTCATCGCGATGCGCAATCAGCGGCTGCCAACTGGCGTTATCGCTTTCGGCGCGCATATCCAGCTGAAAGTGGGGGCCCGTTTGGTTATGTAGGCGATAAAAGACCCCTGGCCGATGATCAATGCTGACTTCCACGCCTGGCTCGCGGGCATGCAGGCAAACGAGGGGGGTTTCGGGCTGATCGGCAGGCAGGGCGAGAACTTCGGTGGTGTCTTTTGAGCCGCTCTCGATGATCAACCACGCTTTAGAGCGCGCTTTACCCACGCCTACCCAAAATTCTGGGTCTGCCTCGCGTAACACCAGGGTCGGTGTCTGCATAGGGGCATGTTCTGCGAACGCGACCCATAGCCGCCATAGGCTGTCAGGGCGCTGGGTATCGTCGAAACGGGTAAACAGCAGCGTGGCGCCGTCTGCAGTTTGGTCCTCTGCCCAGCAAACGCTGGGTCCGATATCGCTAAGTAGTTGGCGCGGCGTGCCGTTAGGCAGCGCTTTTAACCAGAGTGTGAAGCGTTCATCGCCCTGGGTATCTTCGGTCCAGGCGAGCCACTGCTCATCCGGGGAGAGCGCCATATCACCCATGTCGTAGAACGGCTGCTCGGCAGCGCGCTCGCGAACGTCAAAAAAACAGCTTTTTTGCTCAGGTTGGCCATTTGGGTAACGCCACCAGCAGGGGTAATCATCCTCAGCGCCGGTCTCGCTCCAGAACGTAAAGTGGTCAAGCGCTGTCTCTAGACTTTTCACCGCCAATTCACGGCGCGCTAGATGCGAGTGGTAAAGGGTGTCTGCGAGGGGGGAGAGCGGTGCAAACCAATCGGCATGCTGCTGGTTGGCCGCGGTAAGAAAATCGCTGACATCAGCGCTTTCGCGGTTTTCTAACCAGTGCCATTCAGGGTCATCGGCGCGATAATAGCGCGCTACGGGCGAGCCTTCGTGCATACCAGGCTGTGCTTTCATAAATTGATAGGTACCATAACGGGAAATCAACGTCGGGTGCTTCCACCCACATGAGGGGTATTATGCTGTTTGCAGACTCAATGTCACTGCTGTGGTTCAGTTATTACGGTCTTTCACTGCTGGTGCTGCTAGCGGTTTACTTTGGATTGGCATTTTTGCCGCGTTTGCCTCGGCTCATCGTAACATGGGGCGTGGCGGGGGCGATGTGGATGCCTGCTAGTTATCGGCTGCCACTGGTCGAAGAGGGTGAGTTCTATAGCGGTTGGGCACCGTCCGCTATGGTCGCTGCCGTGGGCGTTTTTGAGAACAGTGCCACTGCTCTGCGCAACGGCTTGCTCTGGTTAGTCTTAGGGATAGCCCTAGGCGCGGGGATTGGTGTAGCGCTGTGGTGGTGGCGTCGTCCTGCGCCTGTTGAAGACACGCCTGCCCGCCGCCAAGTGGAGGACCCGCAGCCTACTCGCCGCCGCGAACCGGTTATCCGTTAATGCGACTGGCATCAAGGGAGTGGGCCAATGTGTGAGCTATTGGGTATGAGCGCTAATGTGCCTACCGATATCTGCTTCAGCTTTTCAGGCTTTTTACATCGCGGTGGTGGCACAGGCCCTCATCGCGATGGGTGGGGCATCGCCTTTTATGAAGAGGGCGGCTATCGCGAATTTAGAGATCCTCACCCTTCTGTGGATTCACCGATTGCGCGTTTAATTTGCGACTACCCCATCAAATCAAATGTTGTGATCAGCCATATTCGCCAAGCCAACGTAGGCGGCGTGCGATTGGCTAACACGCATCCCTTTGCTCGTGAAATGTGGGGGCGGCCCTGGTGCTATGCCCATAATGGGCAATTAAGTGATTGGCAGGAACTGCCTTTAGGGGTTTACACCCCGGTTGGCAATACCGATAGCGAACACGCGTTTTGCTGGTTAATGGGCGAGTTGCGCCGGGTGTTTCCAACGCCACCGGCTGCCCCAGAAACGCTTTGGGAAAAGCTCCATGACCTCTGCGAGCAGCTAAGAGGGCTGGGCGTTTTTAATCTACTCCTTTCTGACGGCGTCTATCTTTATAGCTACTGCTCTACCAAACTGGCGCACATCACTCGCCGTGCGCCTTTTGGTGAAGCGGAGTTGTCAGATGCAGAGATGACGGTCAATTTTATCGAGCACACCACGCCTAACGACATTGTCTCGGTGATTGCCACCGAGCCACTGACTCAAAATGAAGCATGGCAGCGCATGGTGCCTGGGGAGTTATTGGTGTGGAGAGAGGGAGAAATTAACGCTCGATACTGTCCATAAGATAAGTCTCGGTGATGGACTATAAGCTAAAGTTGAAACGAAAGTTTCAATCGATCGTTTTACAGTGCCATAAACGTCGTATATCGTTGGCGTTTAATCTCTTGATACAACCACACCACAATAACAAGGTCGGTCTCACATCGACACGGATAGCGGAGATAGCCCATGAGTGAACACGCCAGCCCCCCCATTTTACGCGGCCCAGTGCTTGAAGGCTTGGATCAGTACAGCTCTATTACGGATGTTTTTCAGTCAGCCGTCTCGCGCTTTACCAGCAAGCCCGCTTTTACCTGCATGGGCAAGACGCTGAGCTTTTCCGACCTTGATCGTCTTTCAGCTGATTTTGCTGCGTGGCTGCAGCATGAAACCGATTTGGTGCCGGGCGACAGAATCGCTATTCAGTTGCCGAACGTTCTGCAGTTTCCTGTCGCCGTATTCGGTGCTCTGCGAGCAGGGTTAGTGGTCGTCAACACCAATCCGCTGTATACCGAGCGGGAGATGGCGCATCAGTTTAAAGACTCCAATGCCAAAGCCATTTTGATTCTGGCCAATATGGCCGACAAGCTGGAAAAAGTGCTCGATAAAACCGATATCAAGCATGTACTGGTGACTCAGCTAGGCGACCTACATGATGTGCCCAAGCGCTGGCTGATCAACGCGGTGGTGAAGCACGTTAAAAAAATGGTGCCTGCCTATTCGCTCCCAAGCGCCGTTGGTTTCCGAGACGCCCTGAAAAAAGGTGCTTCACTGAAGCACACCCCCGTCGAGCGCAATATGGATGACCTAGCGGCGCTTCAGTACACCGGCGGCACCACCGGTATGCCCAAAGGTGCCATGCTGACCCACCGTAACTTGGTGGCCAACATGCTCCAGGCGCGCTCAGCGATTGGCGAGCATCTCACGGACGGCGAAGAGCTGGTGATTGCACCGCTGCCCGTGTACCACATCTACACCTTTACCGTGAACTGCCTTTTCCTGATGGAAACCGGCAACCACTCGCTGCTGATCACTAACCCCCGCGACTTGCCGAATTTCGTTAAAGAGCTGAAGGGGCTGCCGTTCACGGGGTTTATCGGCCTCAATACGCTGTTTAACGCGCTGTACAATCGGGCCGATTTCAAGCAGCTCGACTTCTCTAAATTGAAGCTGACTATTTCAGGCGGCATGGCGTTAACCAAAGCGACTGCCCAGCGCTGGGAAGCTACTACTGGCTGCCCGATCGCCGAAGGCTATGGCCTAACGGAAACCTCGCCGATTGTCAGCTTCAACCCTAACGATGCGATCCAACTGGGGACGGTTGGTAAGCCGGTAGCGGGCACCTCGGTGAAAGTGGTTGATGTTGATGGTAACGATGTACCGTTTGGCGAGCCGGGCGAACTTTGCGTGCAAGGCCCGCAGGTCATGAAAGGGTACTGGCAGCGTGAGGAAGAGACGCGCAACGCCATTGATGAAAACGGTTGGTTCCATACCGGCGATATCGCCGTGTTGCAGGACGACGGCTATATCAAAATCGTTGATCGTAAAAAAGACATGATCCTGGTGTCAGGCTTTAACGTTTACCCCAATGAGGTTGAAGACGTAGTAGCCGCACATCCCGATGTGCTGGAAGCGGCGGCCGTCGGTGTTGCCGATGAAAACGCGGGTGAAGCCATTAAGCTGTTTGTGGTGTCCAAAAACAGCCAGCTTGACGCTGAAACGCTGCGCGCTTGGTGCAAGAAAGAGCTGACGGCTTATAAAGTGCCGAAGTACATCGAGTTCCGCGACGAGCTGCCGAAAACCAACGTTGGTAAAGTGCTGCGCCGCCAACTGCGCGACCAGGAAACAACTCATGCGCCGTAAGGGTTGAACACTCGGTCAAGCAGGCGTTAGGCGTCTCGTTCGCGAAAGCGTTACAATGGTCGGCCCACTTGCGAGTGGGCCGACGTTTATTCTGAGATGGAACCGAGCCTAACGTGACCACCGACACGCACTCATCCCGCATCGATACCCCACAAGACAACGCCCCCTCGCTTACAGCGCTCACTGAGTCGCTGAGTCACGTGATGCTGCGTGATCAAGAGCGGCTCTCGCGTAGAGTGGCGGGCCTGCGGCGTCGGCAGCGAGAAAAGAAGCCGATCGACCGCGGCTTGAGCGAGGTGGAGCGGGAAGTCGACAAAGCCAAGCAACTGCTGGCGCAGCGCGAAGCCCTACGCGTGACGCTGGATTACCCGGCAGAGCTGCCGGTGGTAGAGCGCCGTGAGGATATTCTCACGGCGATTCGTGACCACCAGGTGGTGGTTGTGGCGGGTGAAACCGGCTCGGGTAAAACCACTCAGTTGCCCAAAATGTGCCTGGAGCTTGGCCGTGGCCGAAAAGGGCTGATTGGCCATACGCAGCCACGGCGGCTGGCGGCACGAAGCGTCGCTGGGCGGCTGGCGGAAGAGTTGAGCGTGCCGCTAGGCGAGCAGGTGGGCTATCAGGTGCGCTTTAACGACCAAAGCTCGCCGAACACACTCGTTAAGCTGATGACCGACGGCATCCTGCTGGCTGAGACGCAGCACGACCCGCTGCTGCTACGCTACGATACGCTGATTATCGACGAAGCTCACGAGCGTAGCCTCAACATTGATTTCTTACTGGGCTATCTCAAGCGGCTACTGCCCAAGCGCCCAGATCTGAAAGTCATCATCACCTCCGCAACGATCGACGTAGAGCGCTTTGCGGCCCATTTCGGCTCGCCTAACACGCCTGCGCCGGTGGTCGAGGTGTCAGGCCGCACGTTCCCGGTAGATGTCCACTACCGCCCGCTAGTGCGCAGCGAAGAGGACGAGGATGACCGCACTCTGCAGGAGGGGATTTTGCATGCCGTGCGTGAGATCGAAACAATCGAGCGTGAAAAAGGCTGGCTGCATGGCCCCCGCGATGTGCTGGTGTTTCTACCCGGCGAGCGGGAAATCCGTGAAACCGCCGATACCTTACGCCGCGCGGATTTAAAGGGCACCGAGATTCTGCCGCTGTATGCACGGCTCTCTAATGAGGAGCAGAACCGTGTGTTTGCTCCCCACCGGGGGCGGCGAATCGTGCTCGCCACCAACGTGGCTGAAACCTCTCTCACCGTGCCGGGGATTCGCTATGTGATTGACCCTGGCCTGGTGCGCATTAGCCGCTATAGCTACCGGGCGAAAATCCAGCGGCTACCCATTGAGCCGGTCAGCCAGGCAAGCGCCAATCAGCGTAAAGGCCGCTGTGGACGGATTGCGGAAGGCGTGTGTATTCGTCTTTACGACGAAGAGGATTTTCTGTCACGTCCCGCGTTTACCGACCCGGAGATTCAGCGCACTAACTTAGCATCGGTCATTCTTTCAATGCTGGCGCTCAAGCTCGGCAATATTGAAGACTTCCCCTTTGTTGATCCGCCCGATGGCCGCTTTGTCAAAGATGGCTTCCGGCTGCTATTTGAACTGGGCGCAGTAAATGATAAGCAACAGCTTAGCGCCCTGGGGCGTAAGCTGGCGAAACTACCCATTGACCCGCGTTTGGCCCGTATGGTGTTGGCCGGTGCAGAGCGAGGCAGTCTGCGGGACGTGCTGGTCGTGGTCTCTGCGCTGGCGATTCAAGACCCTCGTGACCGGCCCGCCGACAAGCGCCAAGCCGCTGACCAAGCTCACCAGCGCTGGCACGACCCAGACTCCGATTTCGTGGCGCTGCTAAATTTATGGCATGGCATCGAGAATGCTCGTGAAGCGTTATCGGGCAACCAACTGCGCCGCTGGTGCCGTGACCACTACATTAATTACCTGCGCATGCGCGAGTGGCACGATACGTTCCGCCAGTTGCGCCAACTGCTGCGGGATATGGACATCGAGGTACCTGCGCCGCTGCCTCGTGATGAGAACGAGAGCGAAGAGCAGGCCAAGCAGGCAAGGCGAAAAACATCGGGCAAGCTGCATCAGGCGCTGCTGTCTGGCCTGCTCTCCAACTTGGGTACGCTGCTTGAGAACCGAGAGTACCTCGGCGCGCGTAACCGCAAGTTCATGATTCACCCTGGCTCTGGGCTGGCGAAAAAAACACCCAAATGGGTCATGGCCTTCGAGCTGATCGAAACCACCAAACTGTTTGCGCGCACTGTTGCCAAGATTGACCCGCAGTGGATCGAGCCACAAGCGCAGCACTTGGTGAAAAGTAGCTATAGCGAACCCCATTGGGAAATGAAGCGCGCTCAGGTCGTTGCGTTTGAACAGGTCACCCTGTTTGGCCTGCCGATTGTGGCGCGCCGTCGCGTCCATTACGGGCCTATTGCGCCCCAGGAGTCGCGGGAGCTGTTTATTCGTCGGGCGCTGGTGGAAGGCGAGTTCCAAACCAAAGGAGAATTCTTCACCCATAACCGTGCGCTGATCGAAGAGGTAGAGGCGCTAGAAGATCGTGCCCGCCGACGGGATATCTTGGTCGACGAAGAGACGCTGTTCGCCTTCTACGATGAGCGGATACCCACCGATATCGTTAACGGCAAGGGCTTTGAACACTGGCGCAAGCAGGCCGAGCGCCAAGACCCCGCGCTGCTGAAGTTTGATATCGATGCGCTAAAGGCCCGTGATGCTCACGACGTTACTCAGGCACAGTACCCTGATCACTTAACGCTGTCTGGCGTAGCGTATCCGGTCAGCTACCACTTTGACCCAGATGCCGACGACGATGGCGTGACCCTCACCGTCCCTGCGGCCATGTTGCCGCAGTTGCCGGTGCACGCGTTGGAGTGGCTGGTGCCGGGGCTGTTGCGTGAAAAGTGCATTGCGCTACTAAAATCGCTGCCGAAAAGTATTCGTCGCCAAGTGGTACCCATACCCGACTGGGTCGATGCCGCGCTGGAGACGCTGGTGCCCGATGAGCGGCCGCTCACCGAAGCGCTGGGTGAATTTATCCGCCGCCGCACTGCTACCCGCGTTCACCCTGATGATTGGCGTCTCGATCTGCTGCCGCCGCACCTCATTATGAACGTGCGGGTCGTTGATCATGCGGGTAAAACGTTGGGCCAAGGACGCGATGTGCGTGCGCTGGAGCGGCGTTTCGAAGAGGCGGCGAGTGCAGGCGCCCAGGCGCTGGCCGATCAGGCAAGCCAAGCGCCCGCCTTAGATGAATTACCAGAGTCGCCGCTGCCCGAGTCGCGGGTAACGACTCAGGCCGGTATCCGAGTGGAAGCCTACCCAGCACTAATGGCCGAGGCTCATAACTTTAAAGTGGCGCTTTTTGATCATCCCGCGAAGGCGGCGGCGGTTCACCAGGAAGGCGTGGCACGCTTGGCCATTGCCAAGCGGCCAGAACAGGTGAAAGCCATCAAGCGCTTACCTGGCGTGGAAAAGTGCGCTCTACTCTTTGCTAAAGTGGGTAGTAAACAAGCATTAGTGGATGATTTGCTGCTGGCGGTCTTCACGCAGGTGGTAGCAACACATCCGCTGCCACGCTCTGCCAATGAGCTCACCGAGCGGCTTAAGGCAACCGAAAGTGAGCTGATTCCTCATGCAACATCGCTGCTGACACGCATTGAAGAGGCGCTTAAAGGGCATCTGGCGGTGACCAAAGTGCTTAAAGGGAAGCTTAACTTTGCCCTCGCGCTCGTTTACAGCGATGTAAGCGCGCAGATGCAGCGCTTGGTTTATCCTGGCTTTATTCGCGACGCAGGGGAGTGGCTTAGCGAATATCCGCGCTATACCGAAGCAGCTCTTATCCGCCTCGAAAAAGCGGCCCGTGAACGTGGTCGTGACCAAATGATGATGCAGGATGTCCAAGCCCTAGAGGCACGTTTTGATGCGCGGCGAAAAAGCGAGCGCAGAGGTGCCGCTGAAGACCCTGAATTGGTCTCATTTGGCTGGTGGATACAGGAGTTGCGAGTATCGCTATTCGCTCAGCAGCTAGGCACTCAGATGCCGGTATCCGTGAAGCGCTTGGAAAAGCGTTGGGAAGAGATTACCAGCGTTTAATGCTAAACGAGCAAGCGCTTAGGCTTAGATAGGGCGGGGTAGACATCCCCGCCATACGCTATTTTACTGACGGTTTCGGCTATGTGCCTTGAGGCCGCAATAAGGAGACAGGCATGACCAATGTAGTGATCACCGGTACAGGACTCTATACACCGGAAAACGCCATTGATAACGCGGCGTTGGTCGCTGCTTTTAACGCGTGGGTTGATCACCATAACTCCCAGCATGCGGATGCCATCGCGCGTGGAGAGCAAGAAGCACTTGCTTATTCCAGCAGTGAATTTATTGAGAAAGCCTCGGGAATTAAAAGTCGCTATGTGCTCGATGCCCAAGGGATCCTTGACCCTGAGCGTATGCGGCCTAAACTGCCTCAACGTCATAATGATGAACCATCTATTCAGTGTGACATGGCGACCCAGGCAGCGCGTCAGGCGCTAGAAACGGCACAGGTCGATGCCGCCGATATTGAACTGGTGATTGTGGCCTGTTCAAACCTAGAGCGTGCCTACCCGGCGGTCGCGGTAGAAGTGCAGCAAGCATTGGGAACATCGGGTTACGGCTTTGATATGAACGTGGCGTGTAGCTCCGCCACGTTCGCTTTAGAAACAGCGGCCAATGCGATTGCGTCAGGCAGCGTAAAACGCGCGCTGATTGTGAATCCAGAGATTTGCTCTGCGCATTTGAACTTCAGAGATCGTGACAGCCACTTTATTTTCGGCGATGCTTGTACGGCTATGGTACTGGAAAATAGCGATGTTGCTGTGGCCAACGAGCGTTACGAAATTCTGGGAACGCGGCTTGTGACTAAGTTTTCCAATGCGATTCGCAACAATGCGGGCTTTTTAAACCGCGTGACCGATAGCGATCCGCAGGCGTTAGATAAGCTGTTCGTTCAGGAAGGACGCCGCGTTTTTAAAGAGGTGTGCCCCATGGTCGCTAAGCTTATCACTGATCATCTCGCTTCATTAGAGCTATCGGGTGCGGATTTGACGCGTATGTGGTTGCATCAGGCCAACCGCCATATGAACGATCTGATTGCACGTAAAGTATTGGGTGGAGAGCCCAGCGAAGCACAGGCACCGATTATTTTAGATCGTTATGCGAATACCAGCTCTGCGGGCTCGATTATCGCTTTCCACCTTCACCGTGAGGCACTGTCGGAAGGGGATATCGGCGTTATTTGCTCGTTTGGGGCGGGGTACAGTGCAGGCAGTGTGGTGCTACGTCGCCAGTAATAGGACGATGATGCCTATCACCGGTTATGTTAGGAATAGCGTTCTATGTTGAAAGAGGAAATCGCATGCTGAGGCTGTTGGCACCGCAAAAAGAGGGCCTAAGCACATGGCAGAAGCTATTGCCTATCGTTTTGCTAGCCACGTTAAGCATGGGAGGGTGCGCCAGTACGGGGTCTTCTCAAGAGGAAGACGCTGCGCAAGAGCGTGTAGCGGCAGACCCGCAGGACCCGTGGGAAGGCTTTAACAGGCGGGTGTTCGCGTTTAATGATGTGCTGGACCGCTACGCCCTCAAGCCCGTTGCACGAGGGTATAAGGCAGTCACTCCCGAGCCGGTGCAAACTGGGGTTGGCAACTTTTTCTCCAACTTAGGCGAAGTGCGTACCGCGCTCAATAGCCTGCTGCAGGGCAAACCCGCCAACGCGGGGTTAGCAACATCACGCTTCTTGATCAACTCGACGGTGGGTATTGGCGGCTTGCTTGACTATGCCACGCTCATGGAAATTACCGCGGATAAAGAAGATTTTGGTCAAACCATGGCCGTGTGGGGCTGGGAGGACTCGCGCTATTTAGTGTTGCCTCTGCTAGGTCCGCGCACGCTCAGGGATGCCTCTGGTTTGCCAGCCGATTCCGCTGCGAATCCCATTACGTATATGGACGATCATCAGCTACGTGCAGGCCTGACGGCACTCGATATTATTCACCTTCGCGCGGGCTTGTTAGACCAAGAATCGTTGATTTCGGGGGATCGCTACCGGTTTGTCCGCGATGCCTATTTGCAGCGCCGCCAGTTTGAGGTGAATGACGGTGTGCTTGGCGAAGACCCGTTTGCCACAGATGATTTTGATTTCGACGATACCGACTTCGGTGACGACGATTTCGCCGATTGAGGCCTAACATGGATCACGCTAAGCAGTTGATCGCGGTAATCGACGAGCCCGGTGCAGAGCGTGACGCGCTTGCTGAGGCGATTACCTGTGACGGTATGTGGGTGTTTGCTGCAGATAATATTGACCATCTGCCTAGTGGCACGGCGCTGATTGTCGCGCATGCTCGGACAGTGCCGCGTCAACAGTGGTCTCAGTTGACCCACCGGTTGCCAACCCTGGTCGTCAGCGACTCTCGTCAGGATGCTGACTTGATTAAGGCCATTGATGTGGGGTTGGTGGACTACATCGTTCATCCGCTGCGACATACCGAACTGCTGCGCCGAATGATTCGTAAGGCGATTGAGCTTCACACCTTAGCCCAAGAGCGTGATCGTGATCGTGAACGTCTCGCTGAACTCAATGGGAGCCTTGAGACTCACCTTGCGCTACTGCGGATGGACCAGCAAAGCGGGGGGCATATTCAGCGGCGTTTGTTGCCAGCGCATCCTAAAGTGATCAACGGCGTTTATTACGACTACTGGTTTGCGCCGTCGCTTTATTTGTCGGGGGATTTTCTCGACTATCAGCGTTATAACGACCGTTTTAGCGCGTTCTATTTTGCCGATGTCTCTGGGCATGGAGCGTCGTCGGCCTTTGTCACGGTGCTGCTGAAGTATTTGTGCAACCGATGGTTAAGCGAGTGGGATGGCCAAGCGCCAGAGCGGCTGCCGCCTGATTGGTTAGCGGCGATGAATCGTGAGCTTCAGGATACCAACATTGGTAAGCATGCCACGTTATTCGTCGGTGTTATTGACCATGAAGCGCATACTCTTCACTATTCGCTCGGCGCACAGCTACCGATGCCGCTGTTGGCGGCTGACGGTAAGCTGGAGCGCTTAACCGGGGAGGGAATGCCGGTAGGCCTTTTCCCAGATGTGGAGTATCCTGCGCTTAGCTGTGCTTTACCGGCCAACTTTCGTTTGTGGCTGTGTTCAGACGGTGTATTGGAATGCTTGCCGGGTAAAACGCTCGACACGCGGCTCACGGAACTTGAGCAACTCGTTAGCGAAAGTGTCACGCTTGAGCAGTTGCGCGACCGGCTAGCCAAAACCAATTCGCTTTTGATAGAGGGCGATGAGGATGATGAGGCGAACCAGGAACGCGATGCTTTACCCGATGACCTGACAATCATGATGGTGAGCGGATTTGGTCATGCTGATTGAAGAGGGCCGCATTAAAGCGGCGTTCAACTCTGGTGTTTTTGTGTTAAAGCTCTGTGGCGATGTGCGGTTAACGCTATGTGCCACGCTAGATACCCAAGCGCAACGTCTTGCTGAAACCCCTGGCCTTCAGGCGGTGATGATTGACCTGCGCGAAGCGACCAATGTCGACTCAACGGCGCTGGGTTTTCTGGCCAAAGTAGCCATGGCGGTTAAAGGGCGGCTGGAACAGCCTCCGACGATTATTGCTGATAACCCTGATGTACGGCAAATGCTGGACGTGATGGGCTTCGCGCGTTTTTTTACTCTGATGGAAGCGCCTCTGCAGCCTAGTGCAACACTTAACTCTTCTATGCAAGACCTGCCCGCTGAGCCTGCAGATGAAGAAGGCTTGCGTACGCGTATTCTCGAGGCGCATCGCATTTTAATGCATATGAACGAGCATAATCGCGAACAGTTTCAGCCGCTGGTAGAGATGCTTGAAGCGCAATCCACAGTGGCACATAAATAAAACACCCTCTTACCTAGTCGATAAGAGGGTGTGATGGATATGCTACCCAAACTGGCTGGAAGCAATTAGCTCTGCCGTAGTTTGCCAAGTAGCTCTTCAAGCTTGCGCTGGTCGGCCATGAATTTACGAATGCCTTCAGCCAGCTTGTCAGACGCCATTTCATCTTCGTTCATTTCCCAACGAAAATCTGCTTGGGCTAGCGCCTGCTCTGCTGAGCTGCTGGCACCCATGGGCGTTAGCTGGCGGGGAAGGTCGCCCTGTAGTTCATCTAACTCGTTAAGCAGCGCAGGGGATATAGTGAGGCGGTCACAACCTGCCAAGGCTTGTATTTCGCCTACGTTACGGAAGCTGGCTCCCATCACAATCGTTGGATAGCCGTGACCCTTGTAGTAGTCATAAATACGCTTAACCGATTGTACGCCAGGGTCATTGGCGCCGCTGAAGTCAGCTTCCGGCGAGCGCGCTTTGTGCCAGTCGAGAATACGGCCCACAAACGGTGAAATCAGCGTAGCGCCAGCATCGGCACAGGCCTGCGCCTGAGCAAAGCCAAACAGCAGCGTCAGGTTGGTGCGAATGCCATCGCGCTCAAGCTGGCGGGCCGCTTGAATGCCTTCCCAGGTGGACGCCATTTTAATCAAAATACGCTCAGGGCCGACACCATGCTGGGCATAGCGCTCGATTAGCGAGTGCGCTTTGGTAATGGTGGCATCACGGTCAAACGAGAGGCGGGCACTGACTTCCGTCGACACATAGCCCGGCACCAGCTTGCTAATCTCGCTGCCAATATCCACCGCGACACGGTCTACCGCGTCGTCGAGATCGGTGCTCTCTTTGGCGATGCTTGCCAAGCGAGCGCGGCGCTCTTCCTGCTGGGCAGCTTGAAGGATGAGAGAGGGGTTGGTAGTTGCATCCTGGGGCTGGAAGCGGCGAATAGCCTCAAGGTCGCCCGTATCAGCAACCACGGTGGTCATTTCTTTTAATTGGCTTAATAGGCTAGTGGCCATGCAATGCTCCTTGATTGTCCTGTGGGGTACTTTAGCAAGGGCCGCGCGTGACGAACAGGCACCGACAAATGAATTGAAATCGATTATGATTAGCGGCCTACCTTTTCGGCGGCACGCGCCGCTTTTTTTATGCCCATTTTAAGGAGGCTTATGGAACTTAATCCTCGTCGGGTGGCTTGGTTGGTGGCCGCCAACACAGCGCTTGCGCCTTTCGCGATTGATGCCTATCTGCCTGCCATCGGCATACTGGCCGAGAGTATTAATGCCAGCATTCACCATACTGAACTCTCGATCAGTATGTTTTTGTTTGGGTTTGCATTGGGCCAGCTCTGCTTTGGGCCGTTATCAGATCGGTTAGGCCGGAAGCCGGTGCTGTTAAGTGGGCTAGTGGTCTTTATGCTGGCCAGCTTAATGATTACCACCGCCGATAGCTTAACGTCGCTATTGGTTTGGCGCTTTATTCAAGCGTTAGGGGGCGGCGCCTGTGTGGTGAACTCGGCTGCCATCGTGCGCGACTGTTTCAGCGGGCGTGAGGCGGCTAAGGTGATGTCCACCATGGCCATGATCATGATGCTGGCCCCGCTGGTGGCACCGGCGGTGGGTAGCCTGCTGCTTCACATTGCTGGCTGGTGGCTCATCTTTGTTTTCCTGGCTGTTTATGCCGGTTTCTTACTTTGGCTGTTAGGTACGCGCTTACCTGAAACCCGCGATACCAACTTGCCTGCGGCCTCGCCTCGGCAAGTGATCCGCAACTATGCAAGCGTGCTGCGCCACAAAGAGGGCATGGGCTATATCTGTGCGGTAGCCGCTTCGTTTGCCGGGCTATTTGCCTTTGTGACCGCATCGCCATTTTTATACTTGGACTATTTTTCGCTTTCGCCAAGCGTCTACCCACTGGTGTTTGGGGTGAACGTAGTGGTGATTGCTCTCTCCAACCGCGTCAATATTCATCTGCTGCGTAAGCGCACGCCACAGCAGAACCTGCGCCTAGGTCTGGCTGTTCAACTAGTGGCCGCCCTGGGGCTCGTGCTGGCCACGGCACTTAACATGGCGTCGCTCTATGTCGTGGTGCCGCTGGTGATGATGTTTACGGGCATGATTGGTCTGATTACGCCCAACGCTATCTCTTCATTGTTGGATCATTTTGGTCATATCAGTGCCACGGCAACCGCGCTGCTGGGGGGGGATCCAGTTTAGCTGCGGTGCTTTAGCAGGCGTATTGGTTGGCCTGTTCCAGGTTGAGCACTTATGGCCCATGGTGCTGACCATGTTAGGTGCTGCCCTGCTGGGTAATATCGGTGTGAGAATGCTAACCCAAGCCCCAAAGGTGGATGACGCGTTGTAATGGATAGCCTGCTGCAGTGGTTAGAGGTGCCCTTGGATAGCTGGTTAGCCTGCGCAGCTGTACTGCTGTTAGGTGCCTTTGTACAGCGGGCCACGGGCTTTGGCTTGGCGGTGGTGGGTGCGCCACTGCTGTTGATGATAGAGCCACGGCTAGTGCCGGTGATTTTGGTGCTGTTTGGTTTCACTGTCTCTTTGATGATGGTGCGCCGTTACTGGCATGAGGTGAGGTTAAGGGAAATAGGCGTTGCCCTGATTGGACGCTTACCGGGTAACGGATTGGGCATTTGGCTGTTGCTGGCAGCGCCGATGGTTGTGCTGGAAAAGTTAATTGCCGCCATCGTGCTATTTGCTGTGCTGGTCACGGTATGCCGCTTCGAACTGCCGGTGAACCGCTTCACGCTATTTGTGGCGGGCATTCTCTCCGGCGTTTTTGGGACGGTGGCGGCCATCGGCGGGCCGCCCATTGTGCTACTGATGCATGGTTTCTCACCTGACCGCATGCGCGGCAACTTAGCAGCCTTTTTTGTCCTGACCTCTCTATTAACCCTGCTGACGCTGGCGCTGGCAGGGCGGATCAGCGTTTGGCACTTCAAGCTGGCGCTTACCTTTCTTCCTGCTGTCTTACTGGGCAATGCACTGGCCGATACCATCGCCCATCGATTGGATAAACAACTGCTGCAGCGCTTGTCATTGGGGTTATGCACCCTCGCAGCGCTTGGCTTACTGCTATAGGCGAAGCTGCCGAACAAAAAGTTTGGCTGTTTTTTTCGATGTCATAAAGATGTCATCGAAGCGGTGCAAAGTACGTCATGCGAAGGCCAGAACCCTACATCGACAGGAGTATTTCGCATGAACCGTATTCTAAAAACTACCGTCATTGCGGCGGCTGTAATGAGCGTTGCCGGTGTGGCACA
>Ga0194136_1000356_pt1 | contig 24308 bp, 37 predicted proteins | sample TARM_MetaG_T3A_1_FD_134023 | JGI IMG/M metagenome (GOLD analysis project Ga0194136, IMG submission 134023) | Freshwater microbial communities from Pennsylvania, USA, analyzing microbe dynamics in response to fracking - TARM_MetaG_T3A_14 (version 2) | ecosystem: Environmental > Aquatic >...
GCATCATCGGTGAAATTGATTATTTCAGTATGTTTTTCGTGTTCTCCCAGTCCGAAACTGTGGACGAATTGCACTTTTTTCATTCCCTCACCCCTCAATCTTCAATTTCATAATGGTCAATCGGTAAGCCTGCTTCATGCCTTCGTACTCAATTCTTTGGATTTCGCCACGTTCGCCACTTGGTAGAAATTCTGCCAAATCTTCAAGGCTTTGAATTCGTTCTTCTAGCCATTCGATTAATTTTTTATTCATATTTCTTCACTCCTTACCTAATTGATTTAACAAACAAAACCAACGTTAGCAACAGCACCGCATTAAGCGTCAACGATAAGTAAGCGATCAATTGCGTTTGTCTCAATTTGTGGACTAAACTTTTCGATTGCAATCCAGCTAATAATTTTTTCATTTTTCATTCTCCTCAAACTTTGTATTTATCCATAAACTCATCAATGTCTTTGATGTCGTATTTTGGATTTGAATTTTCTTCTAGCAAAATCACTTTCAGCCCCTTTGACTTAACCCAATCATTTAAGGTGCCAGGCGATACATTGGCGTATGAACAAGCTTGTTTTTGATTGAGGTAGCGTGGAGGAATGTAATTTTTCAAGAACTTTTTAACATAATCAACGATCAATGCTTTTAAATCTTTTGTAAGCTCCATTTCTCACACCTCTTTTTAAAATCACGTCTCATCTAAATAAATTTCCTCAAGTCCTAACAAATCAGCGATATTAACCGCTACTTCAAACATCGTTTCTTGCATGTCTTTAACTGTGGCGTGTCGTTCTTCGATTAATCCCGTGCAATTTTGCTTTTCGTAAGTTTTAATAGTGATTTCATCTAATTGAGATAACTCGTAAAGATACTCCAGCGCTTGTCTAATGTTTTCGAATTCCATTTGAATCACTCCTTTTCTAATTCGATGATTCGTAAAATCGACGGTGTAGGTTTCAATTCCGATTCTCTAAAACTTTCATATTGCAATGATTCAAGAAATTGATATGCTTCTTTAAAATCCACTTTTCGAATTGCGGTGTATCTCACAACGTTCATTCTTATTTTTAACTTAGCGTGCATTCTGCTGATGAATCTGCCTTTCCAAGCTTTGAATAGATTTCCACTGTATGTAGTTTTTTCTCTTTTTTCATGCTCTCTAGCGAATACAGTAGCAAGTGTATTGATGATTGATTTAATTTCTTGCTGTTCGTCGTAATTAATCGTGAGTTGTTTTGATAATTTTTCGTTCATTGCTTCCATTTCATCAAAACGATTATTCACACGCTTTTCAGATTCGATTACATTTGCTTCGATTCTGATAATGTTTTCTAATGCTTCAACAATCGCTGCTCCTTGTTCATTTTGTCTTTTTAATGTAAAAACCAACGATTCATTTTTAACTAATTGATTATCCATGTTACTTCTCCTCCGATTTCTTGTTTGATTTCTGATAATAATTTTTCCACTCGTTTTATTGAGTTTGATAACTTTTCTTTTGTTTCTGCCGTCGCTCCTGCAATCGAAGCGGAATCATATACAGTTACAGATTGTTCTTTTACAAAATCATTCATATTTATAATGAGTTTGTGGACGCTTATATCTGCATTACGTTGCAATCTAACTAATTGTGCTTGTTCCAATTCATCATTTTCGATCGTGCGCTTCATTTGCAAAGCTTCATTTTTCTGTGTCATTTCTCGCTCTAATCGCTCTTTTTCCTGTTTTAAAGATTGATTTTCGTTAGAAATTTCATTTGATAGTCGTTTCAATTCTTTGTAGTCACTTGGAATTTTTTCAATGACTACTTCTTTTTCAATCACTTGCGGTTCTTGCTCGTTTAAATCTTCAATCATTCGAACTTGCATTTCGATTTGTTCATCTTTGGCTTTTAATTGGCGTTTCAACTCTTGCAACTCTCGAACAGTCATTTCATCAGGTTTTTTCACTTCACCTTTCGAAGTCGTGTGTTCTTTTGAGCGTTCTTCCAGAGGGAGAGTAGTTATTAAGTAAAGAGCATTACTTCCTAAATTGTTGTACGTAGTAGAATTTGGAAGTTCTTTAGCAACTTTCATAAATCTATTTGCTTCGTGATGATTCATAGAAATTGACTCTAACCACTTTCCAAACTCCCCATGAACCAAGTCGTTTTCTTTTATATAATTCAAACGTCTGCCAATTTCCCAAATCGATTGACCTGCAATTTGTTTGTAGGAATTTATTTCAGCAGTTAAGATGTTTATATCTTTCGATAGTTGTATCTCGTTCACTATTTAACCTCCTGTTCTTTGTGCATTTTTGGAACAGTTACAGTAAAAAAATATTCTGGAAAAAGTTCGGAAGTAGAAATGTTAAGTTTTTCGGCAAACATTCTAGCTTCGTCTAGTGTGATAGACATTTTCCCTAACTCTCTTTTTCCATACTGTTGAGCAGTCACGCCAATTACCGCTCCCATTTCAGCTTGATTTAGGTTGGCGTCTTTACGTTCTTTATATAATCTCATGTGCATTTTTGGAACACCTCCTTGCTAACAATATACCACGTGCATTTTTGGAACGCAATAGCTTTTGCTTATTTCTTTTAAAAAAAACATAAAAATATTTTTTTACTATGAAAAGAAAGTTTTTTGTTGCACTTTTGGAACGAAAGGCTTAGAATTAAGTTACGATTAATAGGAGGTGAAAGGAATGAGTGTATTTTCAGAGGAATTAAACAAATTGTTAATACGTTTTGATATGTCTAATGAAGAATTAGGGGAAAAAGTTGGTGTGAATAGAACCACTATATCTCGATGGAGGTCTGGTGAACGAAGTCCTAAAATAGAAAAATTGCCAGAGATCGCCCGTATATTTAACGTTGACCCTCGGATATTTGTAGGGGAAATGCCCGAACAAAAACAATCTATCGAATCTATCTACAATCAATTAGATCAACCAAGAAAAACAAAAGTTTATAACTTTGCTGAATATCAATTAAGGGAACAAAATAAAAAACCTCAAATCAACATCGTGATTCGAGGATATGTATCAGCAGGTACTGGCGAATGGTTGGAAGAAACAATAGAAGAAGTTCCATATGAAGGTGCGATACCCGAACATGATTTCGCGGTCAAGGTCAATGGTGAATCTATGTTACCACTCTTTGCGGATGGTGAAATAATCTTTGTCAAAGCGACATCAGAAGCTCGTGACGGTCAAATAATTATCTGTCGGGTAAATAGTGACGCTTACGTTAAAAAGCTATCAGGCAATAAACTAGTGAGTTTAAACAAAGAGTATGAAGACATCTTAATTTCTGACACTGATGACTTCAAAATTTTCGGGGTCGTCGTACTATAAAAAAAATACCCCAAGCGGAGCGACAACTCCGTTTGAGGTTTTATAAGATATTAACAGTTAAAACTATTATATCAGAAAAGAGGTATTAAAGTATGAAGAAATTAAAAGTTTTAGGAATCGGTTTTGCTTGTGCGTTGTTATTAAGCGCTTGTGGCTCTAGCGATAACAATGTAACGGTATCAAGTAGCACTGCTGCGGAACAATCAGAAGTAGTCGAAAGCACTGTGGCGGAACCAAAAGAAGAAAAAGAAGCAACATCAGAAGTTGGGAAACGCTCAAATCCTGTCAAATTAGGCGAAACGGCTACCTTTGACACGACTTACTACAACGATGATGGTGATCCATTAGATGCCAATCTATCTATCACGCTATCAAATGTAATCCGTGGACAAGAAGCGCTTGATTATTTAATGGCGGCTAATGAATTTAATGCTGCACCACCAGAAGGCCAAGAATGGGTTATTGTGGATGTTGCTTTAGTTGTCAACAAAGGAGATGCGGACGTCCCTTATTACGAAATGGGAATATTTACACCTATCTCATCCGCTGGTGAAGAAGTTTCCCAAGCTGAATACCCAAGTTTTGCTAACGGTGAAGCTTTTGGTAACGTTGATTTGTATGAAGGTGCTAACACTACCGGTAAATTCGGTTTCTTGACGAAAATCGATGATGAAACAATCCTTGAATATACTGGTGCCGACCTTAACACTTCTGTCTTTTTCTCCCTAAAATAAAACAAAAAAATAACACGCTCTCCCCTCGAAAAGAAAGCGTGTCGGACTAACAAGCATCAGCTTATTTAGCTATGCCTATTTTATCATAAATAGGAGGTTTTAACTATGGCGGAAAACATAAAAGAATATCGCTTAAAAGATGGCAAAAGACGTTTTATGTTTAAGACATATTTAGGAATACACCCCTACTCAAAAGAACGAGTTGAGACTACTAGACGAGGTTTTAAATCAAGTCGTGAAGCAAGTATCGAACTAGCACGATTGAAAACAAATTGGTTAGACGAAATCGAAAAAGAAATGGCCCAAAAGAAAAAGAAAAAAACGTATGAACAAATTTATGATTTATGGATTGAAGAATATAAAACGACAGTCAAAGAGTCAACGCTTTATAAAACAGAACAGTTGTTTGACAATCATATTTTACCTGCTTTTGGCTCAGAATGCATTGAAGACATCAAGCCGTTAGCCGTCCAGGAAATTATGAACGAATGGCATGATAAGTTTACTAAGGCATCAACGATCATGAGTTATGCTGGGCTAGTATTTGATTACGCGTTGAGGCTACAAATCATTACCATCAACCCAACTAAAATAATCCGTAAGCCATCAAAGATTAAAAAGGTAAAATCAGATGAAGAATTGAATTTTTACGATAAAGAAGAATTGAAAGAGTTTATGGAAAGTTTGTCAAAAGGTAAAAACAAACGTGCCTATGTTTATTTTCGATTATTGGCCTTTACCGGAATTAGAAAAGGTGAAGCTGGAGCGTTGCAATGGTCCGATATTGATTTTAAAAACAAAGTCTTGAATATCAATAAAGCTGTCTCACGCAAAGCGACTGGCCTTTATATCCAGACACCGAAAACAACCTCATCTATTAGACGGATTTCATTAGATGATAAAACGCTGGAGATTTTAAAAGAGTTTAAAGGCGACGATGATGACAACTTGTTGATTTTTAGATCAGATGACAATAGCATTTTATCCCCTGCAAAAAGTCGCAAGTGGTTAATCTTTGCACAGGATCAGCTAGATAAACAACGAGAAAAACCGATGAAGCGAATTTCAACGCATGGCTTTAGGCACACACACGCTAGTTTGCTTTTTGAATCAGGCGCTACGCTCAAAGACGTACAGTATAGATTGGGCCACAGTGACATACAAACGACCATGGATATTTACACGCACGTGACCAAGCAAGCTAAAGAACAACTAGCGGAAAGGTTTAATGAGTACATCGATTTTTAGTTTGACCCAACTCTTGACCCAACTTTGATTTAAAACTAGCTCAAACCACCGAAAACAAAAAACACCAAAACCGCTCTATATCAAGGGTTTTGGTGTTTAGCGAAAATCTCCGAAATGCTTAATGGAGACGGCGGGAGTTGAATGTTTGTTGATAAACATAGCTTTAGACTATTTTGACCAACGTTTTGACCGATAGTGATTTTCGTTTGTGCAAAAGCGACAACGAATGTACGCAAAAAAAAGATAAAATAATTACACTTTTGTAGTAGTTATCTGTTGACTTCATACTACAAATGTAGTATTATATAAATATAGAAAGAGATAACAAATAAAGGGGCGGTTAACATGATTAAGCACACAGTAAAAGCAAACTCAAACAAAACAGTAGAAATAAACGGTGATGTTCACGTTCTAGCTTATACGTTCGATACGTTTACAAATAACGGTAAATTAAGCAAGTCTGATAAAAACTTCTACTTAATTGAACAAATGCCTGAATTAAAAGAACGTGCTGAAAGCGAAATCGCTAGATACATTGAATTGATGGAACAAACAAAAGAAGATATAAAACGCGCATTAGAGTTGAAAGAAATCATCAACCAAGCAAATTTTGAAGGTGAATTAGTCGTAATCAAGCATAGAGTTTCTAAATCTGCTTGGTACGACGGAAGCGGCGTTGGTAATATGCGTAGTCGTTATAACACGTGTGTTCCGAAAAGTGTTGAACAAGAAGCATTAGAATTACAAGCAATCAGAAAAAAACATCAAGGCAATGATCTATTCGACTTTGTCAAAACGGCTTATATCACGATTGAAAAACGTGAAGCGGATCATGATAATTTCAAGGAGATTTTATAAGATGATTATAGACATCGAAAAAATTAAAAAAGCAATATTTGAAGGCACTCGAACAGAAGCGTCAGCAAGAACAGGGTTAAGCCTCCGCACGATTGACGGCTATCGTTCAAAAGAAAGTAGCAAAAGTTATCGAGATTGGCAAGGCATATCGCTAAAAACAGCGTTAGAAATAATGAAAAAATTGGAGGAAAATGAAATGTTAAAAGAAGAATTACAAGAAGTGTTAGATTTTATTGAACAAGATTTTGGAGTATTGCTGAACGATAGCAAAATAAATGATTCGCAAGTTGCTGAATTTGAAGGGAACGGCAAAGTTAAATTTGAATGTTATTACGATAAAGATAAGTATGCGATTGTTTCGAAAGATGAAATTGAACTAGATGGATTTAAAGACCACTATCAAACTGGTGATTTTGAAGTATATTATTTTGGAGCATAACGCAAAAAAGCCCCGACTCAATTAAGAGACGAGGCTTTTGTTTATTTAAACATTTTATTAACTAAGTTTTGGATAACTACTGGATCATATCCAGCAGCCTTTAATTTATTGATACGAATTTGACCATTTCCCCATCCACCAAAGCCCAAAGCAATTTCCTTGGCCACTTCTTGATTTGTTTTTTTAGGCTTAGGTTTGCTAGTATTTCCTAGCAGTTTTTTATTAACATCGGCTTGTACCTTTTTAGCGTCATAACCAGCTTTCGTTAAGCGATTAATGCGGTCTTGTCCACTACCCCATTTGCCTGCGATAACTTCGTCACGGATAGCGGTTGCGGATAATAACTTGGGTTTCGTTTTCGCTACTGGTTTCGCTGTCGGTTTAGCTGTCGCTCCGCCGAATTTCAACACTTGCTCAACAATGTATTTTTTTAAGGCGCTGTTTGACTTGCCGTGCAATTCCAAACTACGACGTGGGCAACTTGTCGCTGATAACTCTTTGTGTAGTGGGAAATTATCAACAGTAATTGCAATGCCGTATTTTTTACATAAATCATAAGCTAGTTTAAACGCTCGTTGTTCGTTCGCTTTAAACGTCGCTTCATTGCCTTTTGATTGACAAATCTCGATACCGATGTAATCACGATTACCGACTGTATTCCCACAATGCCAAGCACAATTTTCGTCTTTTTCCGCTTGATAAGTTCCATCATCTGCAACGTAGTAGTGTGCGTATCCAACTTCTGGATTGTGTGTTTCTAACCAACGCTTATAAAAAGCGCTATTGGCATTCTGACTTCCTTCATCGTTGTGGAGTACGATTTTCTTTGGTGCATATCCTCTTTTTCCTGCGATACCACTGTATTTTACTACCATGCTTAATCCTCCCCCTCTTTATCCAAGCCCAAAACCCTCGTAAATGCTTGATGTAAGCCTGTTGACGCTAATCCACTAACTGCGCCATAGATAACTGATTCGATGCTCAATCCGCTTGTAGCAACGCCTAAGATAGCGCCTAACAATGTTACGACTAACGGAATATAAGCATTCGCTACCTTATCTAAATAAGGCGTGTGCTTGATGACGTAGCCAATCACAAGACAAGCTAGTACGATAATCGGCACGATAAAATCTTGTGTGTTTGTTAAGATATTTTCCATTTCAATTCACTCCTTTTATATTAAAAAAAGAGCTAGCGATTGCTAACTCTCTCTTTTCTCCAATCCTCTAAAACTGATATGCGTGTGTCGTGCTTATCTAAACGATTGTCTGTATTATCCACCCGTTCGTGTAATCTCACGCGATCAGCTTTAGATTCTGTTAAACTCTCGCTTAATCGCGTGATTTCGAATTTTAATTTTAACAGCGTCTCGTTTAGTGTTTGCGACATTTTGTACAGCCCACTAAAAATGCCGATTGTAAAGGCGATTAGAAACCACCACTCTTTGATTAAGTGCATAAGCTACCCTCCTGTTGAAATATATTTAATTTTCATTTACCGCGCGGTTCTACATTGAAAGCTCGTCATATTTATTTAATTCTCTTTCTTCGATATAGATTTCTGTGGATACATTTGAGTTATATTTTCCTTGTGTTCTTGACCAAAATAAAACCTTCTGTTCCTTTATATTTCCTGATTCTTTTTCTTCATCAAAATTCATCCCTGTAAGATTATTTATGAAAGCAACTGCTTCTTCTCTTTTTTTAGAAATGAATATCACATCGTAATTATCAAAACATTCTCTTTCCCATATTAAAAATACCTTTTCCATCTATTTTCACTCCTTATCGCACAGTATGATTCTATGCTACCTTAGTAACTTTTTTTCTTGCTGAGAACTTTATTTACAAAAATATCGCTCTCGAAAAAGACAAGTCCCATCGATATACACACAATCACATTTATTAAAGCATCCATTATTTCCGTAAGCTCAGGAACAAATCCTATGACAATCCAAAAATAAAACATTTGCGCTAAAAAGATATGATAGGATGCCCGCCCTATTTTTAAAATCAACTTAGTAATAAGGTTTTCACCTTTTACATGTAATGTTTTTAAGCCGATCATCACCAGAACTAATGTATAAAAGTAAGAAGGAGCATGTTGACTTTGCCAGTAGTCTTCCATTATGAAATTCCCTTCATAATAATTAACTCCCGTAATATATATTAGGCTACAAACGGATAGCATTCCAATTAAAAAAGCATTTGGTTTCTTTTTGTATTTTGCAAGCCATACACCTAAAGTTAATGCAAAAACATACCTAATAATTAAAAATCGATAAACACTTTCAGTCATGTTGATTCTTAATGCCAGTAATTCTAATGTTAGACTTACAATAAACAGTACAACAGCACCTGTTATTGGTTTTTTCCTACATAGCATGTATATGATTGGCAATATTAACGTTGCTTGAAAAATTATAGGTATGAAATAACTTCCCGGACCCCAACCTCCTGAAACCAAAGAGTAGCCTAATTCTGTTACGCTCAATCTTCCTATAAGCACCAGTTGAATAGCAACTTGTGCTATCCAAATGATGAGAAAAGGATATAGGAGCTTTCCGAATTTTTTAGACAACTCCGGAAGACTGTAAAACTCTCCTATTGATTTCATTTTTTTCTCTTGAATGAATTGGCTGTATTGTATCCGGCCAATAACATGAAGACAGGGACAGTCTGCCAAATATGGTATGGTGCTCCAATATTAAACAAAGTATCCGCTGTAAGACTATGAAGCAGTATTACGGAAATGATTGCCATTGCTTTAATAAAATCTATACTATGATTACGCTGGTTCACTCATGATCATCCAATCTATTTTACAATTTAAGATAATCATATAGGAACTACGCAGCTATGGCAATCAACTATTTTTTTATGACCCGAAAGCAGATATTTTTAAAACATATCCAGTATTTAGATTAATGTTAGTCGTACCTGCATTATATAAACTAACGCTTATATCTTCTATGTTAAGCATATAGCTGGAAACCAAAATATTATCTAATACAGGAGTATTTCCATTTGGTGTAAATAAATATGTCGCCAATCCATAAGGTCGAACATTGAAAGGTTTGTGAAGTTTTAACCTTATATTTTTTATTCCACCAACAGCTAACACCTCATTGCTCAGTCGATAATCTTGCCATACGATATTAAACGGTTTACCAACTTCAAGGAACCCACTATTCTCATTTATAAAATTAGGAATATGTTCATGTGATAGTTGCGACAGTTGATTAACTTCAGATACAAGTAACCGATAGACTCGTATATTGGTTGTTGCGAGGTCGTGATAAATCAAATGAATAGTTCCGTTTAATATGGCAACATCCGAGTAGTATGCATCGTAATGTGATGATTTTTCTATTCTAATATTTTGGGATGCAATGTCACCATTCGCCAAAATAACCATATCTAAACTGGCATCCACAGTGTTTTTATACGTTAGAATCATTTTGTTTTCATTCAACAGTTTTAGTGCGGGCGCATGTCCATATAAAGGTAATTCGCGTATATTATTCCACTTATTCCCATCGTCACTATCACCAATAGCCATGTAATTTTGATAGTCTGTGTGTGGCAACACACCCTCTTTGTATATTTGTTGTCTACCTACGAAGTAGATTTTTTTGTCTTTCGGATTATAACAAAGCGATACCTCATTTAATTTCCAATCAGGTGATATCTCTTCTCCTAGAACCCAACTGTTCCCATTATCGGAGCTCTTTACAATATACCCAACACCATTCTCACTGTAATTAGCTGAATAAATTACGCCGTCTTTAATTGTCATATTCCCACGAGCCGCACCGTTTACGCCTGTTAATCTTGGCATCTCGATTTCATCAGACCATGTTGCTCCATTATATATCCTAATCTTAACCCTAGTCGTTCCCCATTGAGATGTTGAATCAAAATACCTTAATATTAAATTCCCATTCGGCGCCACAATTAAAGCAGGGTCGCGTAAATCTTTATTTGTATCGAAAATAGTGACATACGTCCAACTGATTCCGTCTGTGCTTTTTCGTAAGACGATATTCCCATCGAAACTTCCACCGTGGTCAGAAGCAACTCTGATTGCGCACCATAATTCATTATTGTAAGTGACAACTGTTGGAAAGTAAGTTTTTGCTCCAATTCCACCCGTCATAACGAGAGTTGAGGGAGGAATGGTTAGAGGTGATGTTAGTCTACTTTCCTCATTAACCGAATTGATATTGTTGTGAGTAAAACCATCTACAGATTTTTGTGCATCTGATAATGTGTTTACTTGTCTCTTTTCGGCTTTATAGGCCAACTGCGCGGTAACTTGTGCGTGATCTTCGTCTAATCTTGTCTTTAAATTACTCTTTCCATTTCGTGCCAAAATAATCTCTGGCGCACTTATCACGTCTTTGCCTGTGGTTTCGTCAAGGACTGATTGGAATTGTTCTTCGACGGTGGCTTGTCTAATCCCTGTTTTGGAAATTCCTTCTGCGATATCTTCACGCATTTTCGCCATATAAGGTTCATTTTCAATGCTTTGCTTTATTCCTTCAATTCGTTTTTTGTATTCGCTTGTTGATTCTGTCAATTTTCATCACTCCTGTGGTTGCATATTTTCAACGACTTCTTTTAATGCTAAAAAGTCCAACATGAATTGGTCTAAATCGATACTAGTGTTTGCCGTGATTCGGTTTAATTTCTGTTTATCCTTTTTGGCCAATAACCCATCAACAGTACCAGTTGCAAGTTGGATTCCATCTAATTTTGTTTTGTCAATCGAGGACATCAAGCCATCTTTTGTTTGTGTCGCTGGTGTGTAATTCGGAATATTACCGATAGCGATATTTAACTGATCCACAACATCGTTTAAATCTGCGATAGCTTCGACTAATCCCGGAATATCCGACTCGTTAATTTCTGTATTAATATCGGCAACGCTTTGTGACACGTTATCTATCTGAGTTTTTAAAGCGCCAATCGTTTGAATTTGATTGGACACCGACTTTTCTAAATCCTCGTATCGGCTCATTCCTTTATTCAATTCGTTTTGATATTGGGTTAACGTCTTAAATTTATCGCCAAAATTCGCTTTGACATCAAGTGGATTGACGATATTAATTTCTTTCTGGATAACTTGCAGTGTTTCGTTGATTCCAAAAATTGGATTATAAACGTTGTACTTATCGCCACGATTGACACTTTCGGGATCTAAGTTATTTAAGCTCAAATCTAAAAAGGTTAAATCGAAACTATTGCGTGCGGTTTTTTGAGCGGTTAAATATTGTTGCCCACGTGTTTTTAAAATATTGGGTTGATTGACATCATTAAAGACAACCGACTTTTCAACAATCCCAAATTCTGCAATCAATCTAGTATCGTCAAGATAATCTAGATTGTTGTTAACAGATTTGATGTTAACTCTTGCTTTGCTTGCATCGGTGGCCGTTTCGTCCTCACTTTGAATTTCAGCACCTAATGGCACCAATCTTGTGACAACTTCGGTTGGGTCAATCTCTCTTGACATATCTTTTAAATTTCGTCTCAATTTAATTTCAGTAGCGGACGTTTTGCCAATCTCAGCTAAGTAATCGAGGTATAAGCCGTCTGATTCCCGTCTCACGACCAGGTAACCACCCAATCGATTTAACAACTTATCTTTGATGGTGTCATAGGTATTTTCATATCCCAGATAGCGATAAACGTTATCCGTTGAGTTCGTGACCGTCACTTGTCCAAGTTTAAACCGCTTGTGAGACTCGACTTGTGCATTGTGATTGTTTAAAATCACTTGCAAAAATTGGGCAATTGTCATATTGCGATATTCGCCATGACGTTGAGACGAGTCCAAAAGATAAGCTAAGACAGATTCGCAATCGTATTGCATTGCGAAATTCCCACCGCTTGACATACTTTGCTTTGGTTTTAAAATACGGCCATCAAACTCAACGATTCCCGTTTTAACGTTTACTACTTTGATAAGCGTGGTTAACGGTTTAATGACACCCCACCCAGCATTACGTAGATTGATTTCAAAACTCATGGAGTCAATCCCGTCAATGACTTGCTTAATACTTCCAGCCGATAACTTTTGTCCACTGACGTAAGGTGAATGAATCACTGTGCCGTTAACATCATTTATTCCGTTGTGGATTATCACGCGATACATATCAAATCACTTCCTTACGCCATTCAAAGGCAATCGTTCCATTTCCAGTCACTGTAAAAGTGTTCACACCAACTTCAAAGCGAAAATCATCAACGGTGTACGATCCTGCCGATAGATTAAAAATAAGATTATTTTTTTGAATTGTCATTGGAGCGTTTAGTGTGATTTTCGGTGCAACACCTGCACTCCCAATGTTCATGATTTTCAAAATTTTTGAACCACTAATTGAAAAAATATGTGGTTGATAATAATCGGTAATGTCATAATCATCCCACTTCAACGAATTTTCTTCGGCTATTTTAATCTTAAATGGATAAGCATCAAACTTGATAGTGTACGGTGTCTTTGCTATTCCATTGTCATTCCCCAGCGTTACGCTAACGCACCTTGCCAAGTAATAATAAAAAGGCTCTTTATCATCATACAACGGCATATAGCTACCACTTAGCAACCAATTTTCCAACATTCTGCGGTTCATATTCCTCATGATTTCGTTTGTTTCTTTCCCGTTGAACACATAGGTCAATTCTCGATTATCGAATAAACGTTCGCCAAACAAAGCAATCGTAAAATCATAATCGCCTTGCATGCCCACGACTGATTCTTTTATCGGCAAATCGTTAGGAGGTGGCGTAGATCGTTCAACTAATTTTAAAGTCGGGAACACGTCATTAATATGTTTACCGTTTATGCTAAATCCGCTCATCTGCCATACCTCCTATCTAAAGTTGCTTCGTTACCAAAATATTGATTAAATTGTGGACCCAACTTCCCAACAACAGTGCCATCATCTAACACGATTGTTAGGTTTTTTAACTCTCGTAGCAATTGCAACACGTCATTGTTATTGCTGCTTAACTCTTGCGACCGCGCTTGATTGACTGTCATTCCGGACACGACGTTACTTGTTGCTTCTAACGTTGGTGTATTTACACTGACTGCATCAAACAAAGCACCTGTCATTCCACCAACTGTTTTTTGTACGTCTTTAAACTTATCGATTAAGGCATAATCGAAACCTTCCATAATCGCATTACCTGCCGGGATCAATAACTTTCTATCATATTCGATTGGACCTTTATTGTTCTTAATCCAACCAGCAATACCACTAACAAAATTTTGTACTCCGCTATAAGCTGATTTTAATCCACCAAGGAAGCCATTCATGATTGCGGACCCTGCGCCCGAAATGTTGATATTTCTAAGGCTTGAAAATACATTTTTGATATTCCCGATGATTCCGCTGATGCTACCGGCTACGCTTGAAACGACACTTCTCATGCCATTAAAAGAGGATGAAATAGCGGAACGCACGGAATTCCCCGCACTGCCTAAACTGCTAAACACTGATTTGATAGCGTTGATAACACTTTTTATGCCGTTTCCGACTGTGGATATTACGGATTTGATTCCATTCCAAGCACCGCTTAATGTATTTCTTAAAATTCCACCGGAACTACCAAGTCCAGAAAATACAGATTTGATTCCACTTATGATGGCTGAAATTCCAGAACCGACAAGTGAGATGGCTGATTTAATGCCATTCCAGGCAACCGATAAGATATTTTTAAGAACGCCACCAGAACTACCCAAGCTACTAAAGATGGACTTAATCACATTGACCACTGAGCCAATTCCAGCACCAGCAATCGAAATCATAGATTTGATATTAGTCCAAGCGCTTGTTAATAGCGATTTGAGTGAGGTACCGGCTCCGCCTAAGTTACCAAAATAACCAATGACAAGTCCGACCCACTCAGCCACTTTTGTAAGTGCTGGAACACACGCTTTAAACGCATCTACTAACCAAGCTACGACTGGTGTGAGATAACTAATGACAGTGGCCACTGTGTCAAACGTTGCGGATAGTCCGAGCAATACACCTTTAAATACGCCGCCTAAGAAAGCTCCGACCACTTGAAAAACTGGCATCAAAGCATCTGCTAAAATCGATAGCAAAGGTTGCAAGGTATTCCACAGATTGACAACGGAATTAATCACGGTATCAATCGCCGGGCTAACAATGGCCATCATGACGCTAAAACCATTCGTCACTGCTGGAATAATTTTCGAGATAACGGCCGCTAATCCGCTAAAATCTAATTTTGCAAAGGCCGTCGCAATTGACCCGATGATTGGTGTCACTGCACCAACCACTGTTTGAAACAATGCTGGTAATTGCCCGAATGCCGTTTTAAAAGAATTTAAAATCGGTTGAACCACTCCTTGGACTTTCGCAAGCATTCCAGAAGTTCCCTCGCCGATTCCGATACCTAAGCTTTCAAGTAATGCTTTGCCTCCAGCAATAAATTGTGGAGCGGCCGCTTGAAAGAATGTGACGATTGCGCCAGGTAATGCTTGTAAGATGTTTTTTACCATTGGGATAAAGTTGCCGAAAAAGAATGTTGCGGTGGTGTCTGCTAACGCATTTAAAGCCGGTTGAATATCTTGACCAAGCGAAAGGCCGCCTAACACGTTAGAAAAAGAAGCTTTCATTGACGCTAATGATCCGCTAAATGTTTCAGCCGATTCTTTGGCCGTTGTACCAGTGATTCCGAGTTCTTCTTGCACCGCATGGATTGCGTCGTAAACGTCTGCTAAATTATTGATGTCGTATTTAACACCAGTCAGCTTAGTAGCGTCAGCAAGGAGACGTTCCATTTCTGTTTTTGTCCCACCGTACCCAAGTTTCAAGTTGTCTAACATGGTGTAGTTTTGTTTTGCAAATCCTTGATAGGCATTTTGGATATCTTCCATCCTCGTCCCCATCTTATTCGCATTATCGGACATATCGATTAAAGCCATGTTGGCCGTTTCGGCTGCTTTAGCCGTATCGCCACCCATTGATTGGAGCAAACTAGCACTAAATCCAGTCACGCTCTCCATGTAATCGTTAGCGGACAACCCAGCTGTTTTGTAAGCAATGTTTGCATAATCGATAACTTTATTGGCACTACCTTTAAAAAGGGTCTCGATACCGCCAATGGATTGTTGTAAATTCGCACCCTCAGCCAAAGAAGATGAGATGACTTTACCGAGTGCTACGCCGGCTGCTGCAACTGCGGCGGCTGCTGCAAGTTTAATTCCAGTTCCAATTTTCGAACCAGCACTTTTTCCAGCCGCTTCTGCTCCGGGATCAATCTCTCCTTTAATTGCGTCAGAAAACCCACGTGCTGACGGTAGTATCTGGACGTATGCTTGTGCGATTTCAGTAGCCATTAATTCTCACCTCTTTTCATTTCTTCGAGCATTTCATTTCTTGTTCTTTCAAAATCCTCTCCAGATTCAAATGCTACATTTTCTTTTTCTGCTGGTTCGATTTCCAATAATTTCATCAAGATTGATTGGGGCCTGTTAGTACCTTCTTGACCTTCTTTGGAGTTCAGCCAATTTGCCGTTGCTAAGTGATCGCTGATTCCAGCAAGCAACAACGTGTTAAGCGGTACCCTTTGATTGTTCATGGCCATCTTGATTCTGGACTCTTCTTTTAATCCAACAGAAAAAACAGCTACCTTTGACGGAGGTAACTGTTTGTAGTCGTAAATGTGATAAACTTCGGCAAGGTCACAAATCAATGCGTCCTCGTCTGCTTCTATCATACTAGAGAGGGTTATGAGTTTTTTAAAGTCGGAACTAACTCGAAAATTTCTTTCAATTCAGCTTCCATTGCTTTTGATGGGATAATCCCTTTTTCGTTCTTTAAGTGTTCTTTTAATTCTATTGCTTGTTCATCGCCTAAAACGAGTTTGATGACTTTGGGCAATAGATAAACATTTTCTTCTAATTCTCCTAAAGCTTCGAGTAACTCATAGTTGTCAAGGCGTTCTTCGTCCAATGTAAATTCAAATCCCGATTTTGTTTTTCCTTGCAACACTATTCGCCACCTCCAGCAACAACTTTCTTGATATATTCGTAATGCGTATTTTCATCATCGTCCATGATCGCTGTGATAGTCGTTTCGTATCCAATTGCCTCGCCTTTAAGATAAGAAATTTCCCCGACTTCTGAAACTTTAGCGTTCGGAATAACAATCCGTTTAAACGTATCATTCTTTAAGACCATATCTACAACTAAAACATGCGCTTCAAGTTCTTTGCTATTGGATTTAATTTCAATTCCTGTTTCAAGCGTTCCGGTTACATTATCTGGTCCGTACACTTCTTTCAACACTTCCACGTTTAATGATTCGATTAATTTGTATTTAAACGTATCTTCTTTTTCTGTTTCCACGACATCAACGACTTGACCACCCCACGCTTTGATAGTTTCGGTTGATACGCTATTGCTGTTTGTAAGGCCATCTTCTGACACGTAGCCTAAACCCTTAAAAGCCACGTTTAACGCGGTTGTCGCATCGGTTGGTAAAGTCGTTCCAAGTGGCGCTGAGAAAATTGCTCCGCCCACTTTTGGTTTTGCGGTTGATACATTTTTTGCATCTGCTTTTGACATAATATAAACCCTCCTAATATTTAAAATCGAATACGGCTTGATAGCGATATTCTTTGGTGCTTGTATCTGTAAAATTATAATCAGTGTTTAATTTCACGCTTAAAATACTTGGTAATTCATCCATCTTTTTGATGATTGCTTTTAAATCCTCGTTCAATTTCGCTGCTTCATACAGTGATTTTTTTGAGTAGGATTGAAACGCAAAAGTAGCGGAATGGATTTGATTGTCCTCTCCGCTACTCGTTTTTTCAAAAATAACAAATAAATCTGGTGTGGTTGTTGGACGTTCAAGACCAACACCAATTTTGCTATCTAAGTGAATTTTTAAGTGGTCCATAATGACAATCTCAATCATCATTTCACCGCCTTGAGCAATGTATTATTTTTCATGTTATCCGATTTTGCTTGATACGTTGCTGCACTCACCATGGCGTTTGCCCGATTGGTCCCGACAAAAACGTCTTGTTCGTAGCCATCGCCTGCTCGTTGTTGAATTTCTTTAGCGCGTTCGGATAACATTTCTTGCATTTCGGACGAGCGCAACAAACTTCTAACGCCCGACCGATTTAATTTTACCTTTACTTTGCTACTCATAACGTTCTACCATCACTTTCTTATTCCACCTAAGCGGAATAAGGTGGTCCATTCCTTCGAGCGGGATTCCAAAAGCTTTCCAACTTTTACCAAAAAACAAGACTTCTTTTTCTTCCCAGTCGTGGGTATCACCTTTAGGGATTGCTAAAGTGTAAACGGCTTTACGACCAGATAAACTCATTTCGTTGACGACATCATCGGATGACGTTGGGGCGACTAAGACATCTTCGACTTCGATTTCTTGTTTTTCGTTAATCGGGTTATTAAACGGATCACGCCCGATTTCGACGGTATCAACTAAAGTAACCGTGATTCCTTTCAGTTTCACCATAAAAATCAAGACCCCCAATCCGTTGACGTCTAAGACCCAATCGGGCTAGTTCGGCATTTTTAATAAACAAACCGCCGCCAGGGACCAAATAGGACCCAGAAACTTGATAACCTAAAGCGCCTTCTGAATATTGGGTCATCGGCTCTTGGTCTGTTGACGTCATCAACGTACGCGCGACAACATCGACTGTGACAGATTTAACTACGTTGGTATAAGACGGATTTTCCAGCATCATATTGTCAATGTTTTTACCCGTCCGATTTGCCTCGACTCGTAGTGTATCAGACACAACTTCAAGCAATTTCGTTGCCCGTTCCAATTCGGAATTTTTTAATTCACGCCATAACATTTGCAATTCTTCGACCGTTGCAAAAGGTTGCATTTCATCACTTCCCTTGTGCGAGCATTAAATCATATAATTCTTTCTTTTTAGCTTTCGGGTCATACTTCACACCAAAAGCATCTAATTCTTGTTTGATTTGTTCGATGTTGATGTTTTTAAATTGGGCATCATTTTCTAATGGATCATCAGCGGGAACTTCTTTTTCCACTTCGATTTGTGCAACTTCTTTTACTTCTGGATTGGATTGGGGTTCAAAAAGAACCCAATCCCCAGAAAGTACGCAATTCGTTTCGATAATTGCCCCTGTTTTTTTACTTACATATTTCGTCATACTAGGCACCTGCTTCCACACGAGCAAAAGCATCTTCATCAAGGATTCCCCATCCGATAAACGCCTCAGCACGTAAACAAATTTCGTTGTATGCTTTCAAGTCACGTCCGGCTCCATCTGGATCACCGTATTCGATAATTTCCATTGGAATGTTTTCAGCATAACCCCATTTGAACATATTGCGGAAATCTCCAACAATTACGTGGTCAGTTTTCGCTGTACCACCAGCCACAACTAAGTTTTTACTGATGTCTGATTCCATGCCGTAAAACGAGTTCGGATTTTGACCAAAGCGGAACTCTGGATATTGGACAACACCATTAACTTTTAATTTTGCTAACGCCTGACCCGCTGTTGGTGATAACGCAAGGCCTGTAACGTCCGCACCTTTTGCAACAATCGCTTGAACAGCAGTATCGATATTGTCATCGATAGTTCCCGCGTTATACGTCACAACATTACCTGTGATTAAACCATCAAAAGAGTTTGTATCTCTAAATGATGCATCTGTCAGTGATTTTGGTTCCAATCCATGAATCGCTGCAATGTCAAAAGCCACTGCGATTTTCTTAGCAAACCCATCAGCGTACGCTTGCAAATATTTGATTTTCTTTTCGTCTGACGCGTATTTAAATTCATCAGCGATCCGTGCTTGATAAACAAATTTCAACGGTTTGATAACTTTTGAAGTAAGGCTAGATTCCCCAGCTTTCTTCTGTTCGCCTTCCCCAACGATTTGCGCGTTTCCTTCTAAGTTAAAAATGAATTGCTCAGTTCCATTGAACGGGATTGCCGTTTGTGATGCTAGTTTCGCTAATACGGAATAACCTTGTACCTTCGTCATTAATTCTGTTACTAATTCTGGTTCAAATAAAGTACCTGCTTTTTGTGATGTCATTTTTATTACTCTCCTTCTCCGGTTAAATTACTGGCCATTTGACGCCAGTTTGAATTTTTGTCATCGCCTAATGGCGGTTCTAAATCTTTTAGCGGTGCTGGCGGTGCTTTTGGTTTAGCGACAAAAGATGCCAATCTTTCAGCATCGGCTTTAATGCTTTCTTCATCGTCTCCAACTAATCGTTCCGCTAAATCGAGCGGTAATCCGTTTTGGATGGCGATTCTTGTACGCAAACTAGAAGTTTCATAACTTGCAATTTTCGAGTTTAAACTTGCTACTGTGTCATCGTGTGACTTGATGGTTGTGTTCGATTCGTCAATCGCTTTTTGTAACGTTGCAACCTGTGTTTCGTAGTCTGTAACCTTTGTTTTTAACTCATCGTAGTCTGCAAACTTATCGCGTTCCCGTGCGATTCTATCCTGGATAATACGGTCCAGTTCCTCTTGTGTTTCAATGATTTTGAATGACATATAAATCTCCCTCTCCCCTGCTTTGCCCGGCAGTACGGTAATTTTTTGTATTAAAAAAACGACTCTAAAAAATAGAATCGTTTAATACCTAACTTGTTGTTTTTTCTTCGGTTTAACACTGATACACGACCAATAAGCTAATAACGCACTATCCATCAAACTAATGTCCATATCGTCAAATTGTGACCGATAACCAAATCCGCCACCAGAACCGATATTGCGTTTTTCACAATTTGTTACAACGGTTGTTAACGATGGTTGATCCGCGTGACAAATATTTTTTTGGTAAATCCCTTGTTCCCACATGTTGTTTGCCGTAATGATTTCTTTAACGGTTGGTAGAGCTGGTGCTTTGAGTCTAAATTCCGACATTTCAGAAGCTAGTAAGTTTTGACCGCTTGCCCCATCAATTGCGACGTTCGCGACATTGGCATCACGCAAGAAATTGATAATCCACTGATTCCCTTTTCTGACTGATAAACAATCAATCGTCTCGACAAATACTTTTCCGGATAACGTTTTGACCGCGATACTCATCGCAACATTGGAACCATCATTACCGTATTTAATCCCAACGTGTAATGGACCTGTTAAGACTGGCAAAGCATTGACCTTCAAATCTAGCCATTCTTTTTCGCTGATGGCTGATTTTTGATTGTACTTAGGCCAATAACCCAACCGCTGCACGTTGTGGTCTAACTCATCTTCCCCAAGTTCCGCTTCGATTTTGCGTTCGTTGAGGTGATACCCCATCGATGGATTCGAGTTATACCACGCTTCAACATCGTTAATATCCGTCATTTCGTTAACGGACCATTCAGCCCAGCCGGAATACTTCGATTGACCAAACAACACGCTTTCACGATAATTCGCAAAAACCGTTCCGCTTGAAACGGGCGTTGGTGGTGTTCCACACATGATTGTCATTGGATTATTACTATCGGTAACGGTGTACTTCAACGCTGATTCTTGTTCCGTCGTGTACTCTTGCGCTTCGTCGATAATCAGTAAGTCAAATCCTTCACCTAAACCACCGCTTGATGTTCGGGTTCGGAATTGGATAACCCCACCAGTGGCATAAAGCTCTAAACGTTCTTGACCTTTTGCCTTGATGGAATTAAAATCAGTGCCTTCTTTGTACCCCATCTTTTCGAGATACTTTTTCATTTTTTCAAAAGACGAGTGAGACGTGCTGATTCGATGGGCGGTGTGCAAAATGTTTAACCCATTTTCTAACGCCCAAAGTTCTACGATATAAACGATTTCCGTTTTACCGTTTCTGCGCGGGATGGAAAAACCAAATTTCTGATGGGCCCACAAACCTTCATCATCAATCGCCATGACCGATGCAACCAAATCGGCTTGCCAATCGTAGCTTTTTAAACCGGTTTTGTGGTAGATGTCAATTGCTTCTTGATACGCCGTTTTTGTGTAGGGCAATATGACGGATTGAGTAGGAGTTTGATTGCCAAATCTTTTTTTAACAGTCATAAACTACCTCCTCCAACCTCCTGCACTATTTAACGCATAGTTGCGAGATGCTGGATCACTTCCCTTCTTGCTCTTCTAGTTGTTTGAGCTTATAAGATATGTGATAAAACATTAATAAAACGTGATTAAGCGGTACTTTCTTCATTGTTTGCTACCTCCTGCAATTCTTTTTGATTGCAATCAGGCGGTTTCTTAATGATTTTTTGTAGATAACGAATCGCTAGTTGTTGCTCATTTTCTGTCATGCTCTCGAAAAATTTTAGTGCATCATTTCGGTGTACGTTTTCCATGATGTTCACTCCTTTTTATTCAGCTAATTCATAAGTCGCTTCAAAAATATCGGGCTTGCAAGGGTAAAATTCACCTTGTATGCCTTTGATGATGTAATCACCTAATTCAGCCCTCATAGTACCCTCTAGCGTTTTGATTTCGATGTAAAGAACATCACCGCCATATTGAGAAAATAAACTAATATCATTTCGATAGCGCCTAACCCAACTATCGGCGACTTTTAGAGAATCTCTTGTAAACTCCCAAGCTTCAACCACCACTGGTTTCTTTCTGTATTTCATTTTCATCACTCCTTTTCCTTAATGCCAATCTTCTTCCTAGCTTCAATCTTTTCGCGTTCTTTCTCAGCAATTTTGTTTTGCTTGTACTTGGACGATGAAACTAATTCTCTTTTTCCGCGGTCTGGAATGTATTCGATGGTGCATCTACAACGCTCGTGCCTTGTGTAAATATCATCGCCGTTACCACTATCGTAATCATGCAATCCAGCTAATCTTTTGCAAAAACCACACGGCTTATGACCGCTAACGGTTCGTTTAATTTTCGGGTCTAATCCAGCTTCTGCGTGAAACTCTACATTCGATTTCAGCATGGCATCTGCAACGTTTTGGCTAAAATTAATGATTGGTTCTTCCAGCACCCATTTCACGTCGTCAAAAATAGGCGCACTGCTTATCTTATTGACTAAGCCGTCCACCCTGTTTTTATTGATTGTTGGTGCTTGTGCTTTGATACGTATACCAACCGCTTGATTTAATAAAGTTTGCACATCTACGCCAAAGCTCGTAATTAATTCATGATTTTTTTTGAGTGTGGCATTAAGCAAACGATCCGCAATATTAAAATACATTTTTCCGTCTGGAAGAATATCCGCTCTTACGTGCAACTTGAACACCTCAGATAAAATCTTACCAATTTCAATCGCAAAATCGCTGACATCTAAATATGTTGCTTTTTTGTCCACAAGAGATTGAATGGCTTTTTTTAATGTTTCGCTATTGTACGTTCGTTCATCGAAATCTTTTTGAATTTTAGCTAATAAATCTGGTAAAATATCCGGTTCCATTTTTACTCACCGCCTTCAATGCCCGTTAAATCTCGAATTGTTTCTCCTGTAATATAACCAGGTATTGCTTGATTTAACTTAATCGCTCCATCACCAATCATCGTTAGCATGTTTGCGTCAGCTTCGAACAGTGGCTCCCATTTTGGTTTTGTCAAAACGAATTGACTACGTAAATAAGAAAAATCATCACGCAAACAAGCGGATAGATATGCCACGTTTAACAAACCAGCACCTAAGCTTCGTTGAGCTTTTCTTCCAGCAAGTCGTAAGTTTTCATGACTTGCTTTAATAGCTTCAACACTTGATGGATTTTCAGAAACGAATCCTAAATCATCTAATGTCAATCCTGTTTCTCCAGCAAATCCAGCGGCTGCAGTTTTCAGTTGTTCTGTAAATGGTGTCATCGATGGTGTAGTGAATTGTCCAATCGTCGGTTTGTCACCGCCATCACCTTTTGTAAATTCCAACATTGTTGAGATTGTCGCTTTCCAGCCATCTAAGGGTTCTGAGTCTGGATCAGTACCCAAGACATATTTTTGTGGGAATGAATAAAATTCCGCGGTAATGTCTGCACGCTCTAAAGTCCGTTTTGCATAGCTTTGATAATAAATTCCAGAACGCGTAATTCTCGAACGGCCAAACGGACGAACTGCATCCGGACGGTGAACGACTGGAACGAGCAACGGATAGGCAACATTACTTTCGATGCTTTTCACGTAACTGCCACTAAGATAAAAATCAGTTCGATGTGGCAAGAAGTGTGCTTCTGTTTCCGGTTTGCCGTATTCATCACGACTTAGAACCGCGTAACCTTCTGTCAATAATCCTGTGATTGGATCAATGACACCCGTTGCATTACTTGCTTCAACAACTTGTAATCTCACCTCATCGTTATCGCCTTTTGAAATATAAACAAAGGCACACGATGCAATCATTGCTGATAACACCACGCTATCAAAAAAGATGTCTGGATTGTTTTGTTCGAAAATCTCCATTACTTCAAAATTATCGTTTTCAAATTCTCTGAAAACTAAACGATCTGCTAAGCTATCGACACCTTTTGCACACCACCCCAAAACCGACCGATAACGATTGCGAATTTCTGGTGGAATGGTGATTCCGATGCTTCTTTCGCGGTGTTTAATGTCGTAATGCTGATAGCGTAAATCCACACGAGGTTTGTGTTTCTCTAACTTTTTACGTAGATATTCAATGCCTTTTTCACTCAATTTTTTTCAACTCCTTTCAATAATAAACGTTCGCACGAGAAAATA
>Ga0194136_1000357_pt1 | contig 24270 bp, 18 predicted proteins | sample TARM_MetaG_T3A_1_FD_134023 | JGI IMG/M metagenome (GOLD analysis project Ga0194136, IMG submission 134023) | Freshwater microbial communities from Pennsylvania, USA, analyzing microbe dynamics in response to fracking - TARM_MetaG_T3A_14 (version 2) | ecosystem: Environmental > Aquatic >...
AAAGGGATCTTTACCGTAATCGTGTAAATCTAATGACATTGTTGCATCGCTCCTTTAATAGTTTATAGCTTAATTATAATCATTCTAAATAGAAATGTCAAAATAAGAGCCTTAATCAGACGCAAATAGTAAATGAATAGGCTACACTAAGTTAGACAGTAAAATTAAGGTCTAGTAGAATGAAATAAAAGAATCTGAAACGGAGAGAATCTACCATGACTGAAAAAAGAGTACACAGAACGTTTACGCCAGAATTTAAGTATGAGAAGGATCGTAAAGCTTATTTAAGTGCCATTCTTGACTATGGTCAAAACAAGATTGTGGGCTATAAGCTTTCGACGAGGCAAAAACAAACACTCGTTATAGACACTTTTGAGCAAGTTGTGAGTAATATCTTTCCAGAAATCACAATGATTCATACCGCCCGTGGATCCCAATATACTTCCCACTCATTTAAATAATTCATATATAAGAATAAATTAGAACAGAGTATGTCTCGTGCAGGAAAATGCATAGATAACGGCTCTATGGAGAATTTTTGGGGGATGATTAAGGTCGAAATGTATTACCGTAAGCATTACAAGACCTTTGAAGATTTAGAAGCTGATATCAAGCGATACATTACGTTTTACAATACTGAAAGAGTCACGCTTAAAATGGGATTGAAAATTCCAGCATAAAAAAACCACGACTGAATTAATCACACATGGTACAAAATAATTTGTTTATTTACTTCTCTACTTGACAGGGGCAGTTCAATCATTGAAGTACTCTTTATATTCTTTAAGTGTGGCATCAAATTGTTTTTTATTTACTAAAGACTTTATCTCATTCTGACTGAGGTCGCTATAATATTTAACCATAGCAAAAATCCGTTCAACTTGGCTTTCACTTGGCTCACCAGAAGTGTAATTAACAGAACTAATTTGTTTGTCTAAAAGATTAATTTTAAACGTACTAATAAATTCATCGGGACTCTTAATATCATCAGATAATTCAATGATTTGTTTTTCGGATAATTTGTTATAGACGGCTTTGAAGTCATCAACCACAGAAAAGTCGTTTGTAGTTAAGTTTTTCATACTAGCAACCAGCTTCTGGGCTGTATCCGTCAGTGCTTGCGTATATTCACTTTCTGCATCTAGTAAAATTTTTAAATTGGGAACATGTTTTTGTTGTTCGCGGCTTTATGCTTCAAAAACTGTTCTAGCTTTGGCAATCAGTTCATCACTGTTGACGTCAATTGGTCCAATATTATTAATTTCGATAACCACTTCATCAATCATTTGCTTATCCAACAAGTCTTCTGCAGCGAGTAATTCTTTATAGTTAGTCACTAGTTTTTGATCAGACTCTCCTAATTCATCAAAAGAAAGACGAGCTTCCTTTAGTTTTTCAGTATCGCTCTCACTATCTAGAGTAACTTGATTGATTTGTTCTTCTACAATAGCAACTTGATCATTTTGACAGGCTGCTAATAAGAACAAGGAACTTGTTAAAATAATGAATTTTAAAAACATTTGCCTCCCCCTAGATATAAATATTATAGACTTATTATACACCTTTGAATCCGCTTTATTCAATTTGATCGTAAATTTCAAACGATATTTTTTTGTAACTAGTGGAAATAAAAATTCTAATTGTAAAGGGCCGTAATTTTAAGATGAATTTTCTACGCCTTTAATAATAGACCTTCATTTGGTGATTATAATTATATGATTGACTGTGAAATTAAAATGAAAAATAAAAGAATCTTATTGCATCATTTTATGCTATATTATAAGGAAACAGATGTTTATAAAGTTAAACTTTTATTCTACATTGATTTGCTAGGAGGAACCCAAATGGGCTACCAATATAATAGGCTTTGGAAAGTTTTAATCGATAAAGAAATGAATAAAGTAGAATTAAGAGATGCAGCGAGAATTACTTCTGCAACATTGGCAAAACTAGGGAAAAATCAAAATGTTAGTATGGAAGTATTAGGACGAATTTGTAAAGTGTTAGAGTGTGATATTGGGGATATAGTCGAATACCTTAATGATACAAAGGAGGAACATTTATTTGAATAAGAATAAATATTCAGCCGATTTAGTGAATAAAGGCTTCTGGTTTACCGAGTTCAAGAAAACCATCGAACTATTTAATGAAGGTATGAGTGGCAAAGATATAAAAATAATCCAAAAAGTAGAGAACGTATACTTGGCGCCTTCAGCGGATACTGGAAGAAGGATGGCGTCGACGTTAGTAAAGCGAGTAGACGCTTTACCGGAAGAAATCATAAAGAATTTTCTTTCATTCGACATAGGCACTCAGAAAATGATCAATTTGATAGCCATTATGGAAAATAACAGACTTTTTTTTGAATTTATGTATGAGGTATACAGAGAAGATAAGCTAATCGGTAAAAAAGAATTAGAAGATAGCAGCCTACGGATTTTCTTCAAGAATAAAGGGCAACATAATGAAAAAGTAGCTTCATTTACTGATGCGACCTTAAAAAGGTTAGCAGGTGCCTACAAAACATTTTTGCGAGAAGCAGGCTTCCTTGAGATGAATGGTAAAGTAAATCGCTATCAACTTTCAGTGATGGATCAAGCTCTAGAAGACATTCTTCAGAACTCTGAGTGGCAGCCGTATTACAAAGCGATAATGGGGGTGGCTTAATGGTTAAAAGTTTAGAAGAACGTCTCAATTTAATCCACACTGAGATTATAAAGCCTTCCTTTCGTGAAAATAAAGGACTAGGTAATGAGGTAGGTTACTATGTGTTTGATTATCCAGCTGATACAGAGTTAAGGGTAAGAGAGCATGTCAAATATTTAAAGAGAAAAAACACTCCAGGTTTGGATGGTTTCGAATTAGTTGTATTTGATGTTTACGACATCATGCTCGATTTTATTGAAGCCGAGGGATTATTAGAAGCTTGTTACGAGATGGAAGCTGAAGATGGCATGGATTATCTCATTGAATCAGTGAGTGCCTTATTGGAAATGAACCAAAATGACAATTATTTTGCTAGATACATTGAAGAACATAGTCCAAAGGATGCGGTGGTATTTATAATCGGCATCGGGAAAATATTTCCTTTTGTTCGGTCACATAAAATATTAAATAACCTTCATCAAGTCTTTGATCGTGCACCAGTTGTTTTATTCTATCCGGGCAAATATGATGGTCTTTCATTAATGCTCTTTTCAGAATTTAAGGATGATAATTATTATCGAGCGTTTGAACTCGTAAAATAGGAGGCAACTAAACTATGTTAATTAAAGATATGTTTGCAAAACCAATCGACAGAGATATTAAAGGCGTCATAAAAGTCGGTCAAGACGACAACGAGAATATCCGTCAAGAACTGGAAGAATACGTTGTAACCAAAGAATTGCAAAAGCACTTTAGAGATTTCTTTTCTAGTTATAAGCGGGGCATTACAGGCAATACCGATAAAATGGGTGTCTGGGTGTCAGGTTTCTTTGGAAGTGGTAAATCTCACTTCTTGAAGATATTATCTTATCTCTTAGAAAATAAAGAAGTAGCAGGTAAACAAGCCCTAGATTATTTCTTGGATGACAATAAAATTATGGATCCCATGGTCGTGGCTGATATGAAATTGGCCAGTACTATTTCGACCGATGTCGTGCTCTTTAATATTGATTCTAAAAGTGAAACGGCTGGGAAGAAGAGCAAGGATGCAATTGTGAATGTTTTCTTAAAAGTGTTTAATGAGATGCAAGGCTTTAGCGGCATCTTCCCTTATGTGGCTGATTTAGAAAGACAATTGGTTCTAGACGGTCTTTATGAGGAGTTCCAAGAAAAATACATCGAGCTCACTGGGAAAGAGTGGACCGAAACTCGTAATCGCTTTAACTTCTATAAAGACAAAGTAGCAAAAGTGCTTGTTGAAATAAATATGATGAGTGAAGAGTCTGCTCAAGATTGGAAACGAGAATCTACCAAACCGTATCCCATTAGTATCGATCGTCTAGCAGGCCTGGTAAAAGATTACCTAGCTACTAAACCAAAAAATCATCATGTCGTCTTCTTAGTAGATGAAATTGGCCAATACATTGGAGAGGACTCCGAACTAATGTTGAACTTGCAGACGGTTACGGAAGATTTGGGTACTGCCTGTAAAGGGAAAGTCTGGATTGTGGTAACTAGTCAACAAGACATTGACCATATCACAGAGATTAAAGGCAATGATTTCTCCAAAATTCAAGGCCGTTTTGATACCCGCTTGAGTTTGACATCTGCCAATGTGGATGAAGTGATTAAGATGAGAATCCTGAAGAAAACAGACGCTGCCAACGACACACTGTCGATTCTCTATGAGACAAAGGAAACGATTATTCGAAATCTGATTCTGTTTAATGATGGCATCGAAAAGAAATTATATGCCGATATACATAACTTTAGTGAAGTCTATCCTTTCATTCCGTATCAGTTCAATATATTGGCTAGTGTCTTAACTTCTATCCGGACGCATGGTGCTTCAGGGAAGCACTTATCGGAAGGGGAACGCTCCATGCTGGCCTTATTTAAAGAGTCCGCTGAAAGTATCAAAGACAAAGAAGACGGCGTATTAGTTCCTTTTAATATCTTTTATGATGCCTTGCAACAATTTCTAGATCATAGTCATGCTGGGGTTATCTCACGTGCTCTAGAGAACGAATACATCAATCCCAATCATGAGTCAGATAACTTCAATGTCAATGTATTGAAGACACTCTTCATGGTCAAATACGTTAAAGAAATTGAAGCAAATGTTGAAAACCTGACGAGTTTAATGGTGTCCAATCTGAATCAAGACCGCCGTGATTTGAAGGAGAATGTACAAGCAGCCTTAGACATTCTTGCGCGTCAAATGCTGATACAGAAGAACGGCGATATCTATATCTTCCTGACAAATGAAGAACAAGAAATTAATCGTGAAATAGAAAGTCAACTGATCGAAACGGGAGAGGTTACTAATAAAATAGCCGAACTTATTTTTGAAGATATTTATCCCGAAAAGAAATATCGCTATCCAAATTTTAATAACCGTTATGTTTTCAGTTTCAACCAATTTGTCGATGACAACGCATATCACGCTAATCAACATAACGACTTCGGTATTAAAATCGTGACCCCTCAGTCCGGAATCAACGGGGATGATCAGATGCTACGGATGGCCAGTAGTGATGGGCAACATGTCTATGTCAACCTGCCAAATGATGCTGGTTTTCTGAATGAAATGCGAGCTGCTTTAAAGATTGATAAATACATTGGCTATGCGAATGCCAATAATATACCTCAATTTGACGAGATCAAGTCCATTAAACAACGAGAATCAAGAGAACATAAGAATCGCGCTAAGTTATTTTTACAAGAAGCTTTAAAAGAAGCCGATTTATATATCAATGGGGATCGGATTCAGACTCCTGTAAAGGACTTCAAAATTCGAATCAACGAAGCACTCGATCGGGTCGTTAATACGGTGTATCACAAATTACCTTATATTGATGCACCCAAAGACGACATAGATGTTCGTAACTTATTAAAGCAGGATACCAGTAACACGATCTCTTTGGATATAGAAGTGATTGAAAACTCATTTGCCATCAAAGAAGTTTCCGACTTCATTCACCTCAAGACACAGGGGCATTCAAAGGTTTCATTGAAAGTAATCAAAGAACGGTTCTCTAAAGCACCATATGGCTACACGGATACCGATGTTGAATGGATCATTGCTAAAGCCTTTCATAGTGATCAAATAGGGTTAATTATCAACGGTGAGTCTGTGTCCTTATTGAGAGGCACTACTGATAAAGTGTTTGATTATTTAACGAAAAGAACCTATGCCGAAAAATTATTGATCGAAGAAAAAGAAACGATTCCAGAACGATTCAAACGAACACTCAAGGATGTCAGCTTGGACTTATTTAAGCAGTCCATCACGACAGCCAACATGGACGAAATGGTTTATGCCTTCTTGGAGTCATCGAAAAAAATGATCGAGAATATGCAGCAACTGAAAACCTACTATTCTATGAATAAATATCCAGGAAAAAGAATCATTGAAAGTGGTATCGCATTGTTATCTCAACCCTTACAAATGAAAAATACCGCTAAAATCTTTAAATATATTGATGAACATCAAGCTGATTATCTAGATTTAGCAGACGACTATCCACCACTTCAGACTTTCTTCAGTGGTAAACAAAAAGAACATTGGGATAATGCGTTAAGTAAAGTTCAAATCTATGAAGATAGTAAAACTTTTATCGTCAATCAGGAATTAGAAGACTTAATTGTTTCGATGAATAACGTTCTAAACAAACCGATTAATGCGAATCTAATTAAAGACTTACCAAGTTATATTGAGCAATTTGTGGAAATATATTCGAATCTATTAGAGGAGCATACTGTCCCAGTATTGCAAGCCATCGAGAATGCCAAACAAAGGATCGATGAGGAGTTAATCGGCACTAGCTTAGAAGATAAGTTATTACATCGATACCGTCAGGCGTTCAAAAAGCTAGTGGATAAAGCGCAAGAATCTGTAGATGTCGCAAAGGTGAATACGGTTTCGATTGAAGCTGATACCTTAAAGTTTCGTTTCTTGGAAGAAATAGCCAAAGAAAAAGAGAAATTGGCGAGAGTAATAGAACCTGAATCTAAAGGTAGAACTGAACCTCAAATTACAGTGAAAAGTAAAACAAAAAAATATGTTAGTATTAAAACAATCAACCCTTCCACCACATGGCAAGTCGAAACCGAGCAGGATATTGAACAATATCTACAAGCCATACGGACGAGACTCATGGATATGCTACAAGAAGATACCATCGTAAATATTGAATTTTAATTATTTGTTTAAAGGAGCAGGTTATGGAAAACACAATTGTCAAGAACATGACATCTCAAAGTATCGATAAAACAGCGATTAAAAACTTTGCGGTTTATGCGAGAAATAAACTCATCAATGATATCAAGAATAAAGCAGCCATGATTGGTGTCACTGAGAGTGGTATTCAAAAACCGCTCTCGCCCTCTACAGGGAATCTTCAACTATTTGATATCGGTATGCAAGAACCATATCGGATTGAAGGAAAGGCTATTGAGCAGCGCAATGGACTCATTAGAGAGCTAGACAATAGAACACAAGGATCCAGCTACTCTATAGCGTATGAAACATTGATCGAAGAAGTGGCTTACACATGGTTTAACCGGATTATTGCGATTCGCTTTATGGAAGTGAATAACTATATGCCTGATCGGATGCGAGTTCTGTCTTCTGGAGCAGAAGGCATCAACGAACCAGAGTTCATCACACATGTCTTTGAAAGTAGCTTTGAGTTTAGCGCAAAAGAAAAAGAATCCATCATTGAGCTCAAAACAGATGGCAGTAATCTTGCTATGGATGAACTTTTTCAATACTTATTTATCAAACAATGCAATGCTTTAAATTCAAATTTACCTGAATTATTCGAAAGGACCAATGACTATACAGAACTGCTACTTACTGTTTCTTATAATGATGTAGAAGGAGTTATCTATAAACTGGTTCATGATGTTCCTGAAGCGAACTTTGATGTGAATAGTGAAAATGGCAATGGGCAAGTGGAAATTATTGGTTGGTTGTATCAATACTATAATTCCGAACGTAAAGATGAAGTTATCAATATTTATGGAAAAAAAGTGATTAAAAAACAAGATATCCCTGCAGCTACTCAGCTATTTACTACTGACTGGATTGTTCGATATATGGTAGATAATTCCTTGGGTAAGTATTGGTTGGAACGTAATCCTCAGTCAGATTTAGTAAATTCTCTAGAGTACTTAGTTTCAAAAGAAATTGAAGAAGTAGATGGCAAACTATCACCTGAAGACATTAAATTCTTAGATAATTGTATGGGAAGCGGGCATATTCTCGTCTACGCTTTTGATGTGCTGATGAAAATTTATGAGAGTGAAGGTTATACCACAAGAGAAGCCGCTAGACTAATTTTAGAAAAAAATTTATTTGGGCTAGAAATCGACAAGCGCTCTTATCAACTTTCTTATTTCGCCATTATGATGAAAGCACGGCAATATAATAGAGGAATATTGAATGAAGAAATTCTGAATAATTTATATGTCTTTAAGGATTCTACAACGATAAATCAAGATCACCTTCAATATCTTGGTCACCATTTAAATAATGACAAAAGAAAAGAAGCCTTAAGACAAATAAGTTATCTTGTTGATTTATTTGAAAATGCAGAAGAACTAGGGTCAATTATTATTGTAGAGGAAAAGCTAAACATAGAACTCCTTCTTAGCTTCAGTAGTAATTTTGATAGAGAAGGTCAACTTTCCTTTGAAACTACCGGTATTGAAGAAACACAGCAACACCTTAACAAACTTGTAAAAACTGCTCAACTGTTGAAACAAAAATATGATGTGGTTGTAACCAATCCTCCATACATGAATAAATTTGATACAGAATTAAAGAAATATGTTAAAGATAAATATAAAGATTATTCAGGGGATTTATTTTCAATTTTCATATACCGTAACACTAAATTATTAGTTGATGAGGGGTATTCAGCATTTATGTCTCCCTTTGTATGGATGTTCATTAAGTCGTATGAAAAATTAAGAAAAGCCATCATTAAAAATAGTACTATCTCAACACTCATTCAATTAGAATATTCAGCTTTTGAAGAAGCAACGGTGCCTATATGTACTTTCGTTTTACAAAATTCAACGGAAAACAAAAAAGGAGATTATATTAAATTATCTGATTTTAAAGGCGGTATGGAAGTTCAACGAGTAAAGACCTTAGAGGCTATAAAGGGGATGAGCTGTAATCATTTATATCAGTTTAATCAAGAAAACTTCAACAAAATTCCAGGTAGCCCAATTACATACTGGGCCCCAGAGTCTTTATTAGTTGATTTTGAAATAGGAACACCTATGGATAAGTTAGTGGAGCCAAGGCAAGGATTAGCCACAGCCAAGAATGACAGGTTTCTCCGCTATTGGTACGAAGTAGATATAAATAAGATTAAATTTGATGCGACATCTATTGAAGACTCAGTAAAATCCGGGAAAAAATGGTTTCCTTATAATAAAGGTGGAGCGAGACGACAATGGTATGGGAATTATGATTACGTTGTGAATTGGGAAAATGATGGTGAAGAGATACGGAATTTTAAAGACGGGAATGGGAAAGTTCGATCACGTCCTCAGAATACTAATTTTTATTTTCGCGAATCTATGACATGGCCTCTTATAACGAGTGGAGGTTTAAGCATAAGGTATAGGGAACAGGGTAGTATCCATGACGTTGCTGGAATGTCCGCCTTTAGTAATAACCATGATCAGTTACTTTATTTACTTGGTCTACTAGGCACCAAAGTTGCCAATTATATATTTAAAATTTTAAATCCAACAATAAATTTACAGGTAGGGGATTTTAATAACTTTCCAGTCATTAAGACTGATAATATAGAAATAACAAAATTAGTAGAAGAAAATATAGAAATAGCAAAAAATGAATGGAATAGTTACGAAGAGGCTTGGGGGTTTACTAAGCATCCGTTTTTGACTTATAAAAATGAAATGAATCAGTTATCCCAAATTTATGAGACATGGAAAGACATTTGTAATAATTGGGTTCAAAAAACTACCATGAATGAAGAACGATTAAATAGAACTTTTATAGATTTATATGATTTGAATGAAGAGCTTTCGCCTGAAGTAGCAGAGAAAGCTATCACTTTAAGAAAAGCAAATTACAGAAATGACATCAAATCTTTTATATCTTACGGTGTAGGGTGTATTCTGGGAAGATTTAGTTTAAATCATGAAGGATTAGCATTTGCTGGTGGAGAATTTGCTGTTTCCAAATATAAAGAATTTATTCCGAATAGTAACAATCTACTTTTAATTTTAGACAATGAAAATATATCTCAAGATATCGTAAATCAGTTTATAGATTTTGTGCGTTGTTGTTACGGGGCTACCTCTTTAGAAGACAATTTAAGATTTATTGCAAATGCATTAAGTAATAAAGCAGTTACTTCTAGAGAAATAATTCGAGATTACTTCGTAAATGATTTTTATAAGGATCATCTAAAGATGTATCAAAAACGCCCTATCTACTGGCTGTACGACAGCGGTAAACAAAATGGCTTCAAAGCTCTAGTCTACATGCACCGCTATGATGAAGACACAACCGGTAAGGTAAGGGTAGACTATTTACATCCGGTACAAAGAGCCTATGAAAGAACGATTGTTAACTTACAAGATGACATAGCCAATAGTAAAGATGCGAAAGAATCCACTCAATTACAAAAGCAACTGGAAAAAGTAACTAACCAACTGAAAGAATGTCGCGACTATGATGAACGTTTAGGTCATATGGCTTTGGAACGTGTAGCGATTGATTTAGATGATGGTGTCAAAGTAAACTATGACAAAATACAAACAGATAGCAAAGGCAAGTTCCATCAAATTCTGGCGAAGATTAAATAAATGGAGGTGAAGAAGTGGCGCAATTAAGTTTAAATCAGATTTCTGATAAGTTGAATCAAGAGTTTAACGGGGAGACTCGTAATATCGTGTTCTGGTATGACGATAAAGGTGAATTTGAAGCGGATATCACAGACTTACGATTGGAAAAGGCTAAGGTGATTCATCTCACCAAAACCAATCTGTTCCAAACCAAAATATTATTAGAGCGAACAGACCCAGAAGGCAATTACTTGGTGTATGCGCCTTATCCAAAGCCACCTTCACGGGACAACCATTTGGCTGACACAATTAAATATTCCAAAGAGTTCTTTGCTGACCGGGCTTCCTTATTGATGGTGGATTTAAATATTCCAGAGACTTACAAGCATGTGATTCAAAAATACTTGAAGTTCTTTGCAGCCAAAGATCGGACCCAGCGTTTCTATGATTTGGAGTTGAATCACTATACCACCGAAACCATTGAAGTGGGCTTGATGAGCGTGCTGACGAAATCCAAAAATCCCACTTTTGAAGAAGTGGTGCGAATCATTCTAGTAGAAGATGATGCGGAAGAGTCAGGCTATCTAGCAGAGTTTAAGAAGTATCAGTTAGACGATGCGTTCTGGAAGTTATGTAGCCAAGAGTTTGGCTATATCGATGAGAACCCTAGTATTGTTAAACTCCTGATGACCTTTTTCGTGACTTATACCTCTAGAACGATTAAGGGAGAGTTACCTGGATCTCTAGAACCCTATCTGATTCCCAAAGGAGGGAGTGTCGTTTCCTTTATGGATCAAATGATGAATAGCATTGTATACCGTGATGAGTTCAACGCTCTATCTGAGAAAATCTTTAAGTATATCGATGGTGAAAGGAATTTAGCTACTCTTCCTGCTCAAAATGTAGTGGATCTAGATGTCTTCCCGATAGCAGATGACATTATCATCGACTGGATGATTGAAAGACTACTGGCTGAGGATTTAAATGCCGAGATAGATAGTAAATCTATCCCACAACTCACCAAATACCGTGAAACGAAGCATTTTGCAGAACGATTTTCTGGAGAATATCATATGTTGAAGCACGCTTACTACGTGATTAAAGCCGCAACGTTTGTACCGGAAAACGATATTGTATCTTTAATCAATCAATATGATGAACAAACTTATTTCGTTGATACACATTACCGTAAGTTTTATTTTTATTACGATCAATTAAATGAAGTACATCAGTTTGATGACCTGAGAATTTTGGTAGAAAATATTTATACGAATCGCTACTTGGATGTCATTATTAAGAAGTTCAATGAACAGTTTTCTTATGAAAAAATGAATGGGCATTTCAAACTTCAAAAAGATTTCTATAATAACTTTGTCCGCAACAACCGAGAACGCACCATTGTGATTATTTCCGATGGTCTGCGCTATGAAGTAGCGAAAGAGTTGGTGAAACGTTTTCAGCGTGACGAAAAAACGTCCGCTACAATTGAACCGCAGATGGGCGTCTTGCCGTCCTATACTCAATTAGGTATGGCGTCGCTCCTCCCTCATCGTAACCTTGCTATTTCAGAAGACTATTCCGTAAGAGTAGATGGGAAACCAACGGATACACTAAAGGCGCGGCAGGAGATTCTACAAGCGGTGGACTCTGAATCACTGTGCATTCAATTCGATGAAGTGAAGCGGATGAAGCAACAAGATTTACGCGACACATTCCAAGGTAAATCAGTGGTCTATATTTATCATAATCAGATTGATGGACGAGGAGACAAAGCGGTTTCCGAAGATGAAGTGTTTAATTCCTGTGATGAAGCCATCCATGAGATTTTTACCCTGATAAAACGTTTGACCACTCAAATTTCTGCTAGCAGTTTCCTGGTGACCGCGGATCACGGCTTTATCTATAAAAGGGAAAAGTTGGAAGAAGACGCCAAAATTGACAAATTCTATGACAAGACAGATCAATTAAATCGACGTTTTATCGTTACCGAAAATCCTTACGACGAAATTGGCACGCATAAAATGGCTTTAAAAGATGTTATCGATGAGGAGAATGGGCGCTACGTTGTTTATCCCTCAACTTCGAATGTATTCAAGATGCCGGGTGGTGGACAGAATTATGTGCACGGTGGTTCATCGCCGCAAGAGTTGTTGATACCAGTGGTTCAAGTGAAAACCCAAAGAGGGTATGTGGAAACAGAGGATGCCAAAATTTCTTTAGTCAGCTCCTTGCATAAAGTTACCAACTTGATTCTTAACCTAGATTTTATTCAAAAAGAAGCCGTTAGCAATATAGTAAAACCAGCGACTTATAAAATTTTCTTTGAGGATGAACAAGGCAATTTAATCTCAAATGAAAATATTCATGTAGCGAATAATAAGGAAACAGATGCATCAAAACGACTCTTCAAACTACGTTTTAGTCTGAAAAATCAGACTTATAGTCGCAGTTATAAATATTTTTTAGTTGCAATCAATGAACAAACTGGTTTAAGAGTATTACGCCATGAGATTATGGTGGATATTGCTTTTTCAGGCGATTTCGGTTTCTAGTACGAGTATGAAAGGGAGGTGATAAGGTGACGATGAATTTAAAACAAGACACAAGTAACCTTGCTACAACTAAGTTGATCGATCATTTTTCGGGTAAAATTGTTCGCAAAGATTTGACTAAGAAAATTAAAGAAGGGGCTAACGTTCCGGTTTATGTGTTGGAATATTTGTTAGGGATGTACTGCTCCTCTATTGAGGAAGAAGTCATTAAAGAGGGCGTAAAGACGGTCAAAGACATTTTGGCGCGTAATTACGTTCGGCCCGATGAAGCTCAGAAGATTTTGTCTAAATTGCGTGAAACCGGAAGTTATACGGTCATCGATAAGATATCGGTAAATCTGAATTTTAAGGAAGATATTTACGAAGCAGAGTTTTCAAACTTAGGCATTAAAGGAGTACCCATTTCAGAGTCGTATCCTTCACAATATGAGCGACTACTGAGTGGAGGCATTTGGTGTATCGTTCAAATGGATTACTTTTTTGATGAAGCCGATAAACGTCGTAATCCTTTCTTGATTAATAAATTAACGCCTATTCAGATGCCAGGAATCGATATGGATGAACTAAAGGCCGCACGCGCAAACTTCACCGAAAGTGAATGGATAGACGTAATCCTAAGAAGTACAGGAATGGAGCCAGATCAGTTAACAAACCGAGAAAAGTGGCTTCACTTAGCACGACTCATTCCTTTAGTGGAGAATAACTATAACTTTGTTGAATTAGGTCCTCGTGGAACGGGTAAATCCCATATCTATAAAGAAATCAGTCCAAATAGTATTCTAGTCTCCGGGGGACAGACAACGGTAGCGAACCTTTTTTATAACATGTCCAGTAGACAAATCGGCTTGGTAGGCATGTGGGATTGTGTGGCCTTTGACGAAGTAGCGGGGATAACGTTCAAAGATAAAGATGGCATACAAATTATGAAAGATTATATGGCTTCCGGATCTTTTGCTCGCGGTAAGGAGGAGAAGAACGCTTCAGCTTCTATGGTGTTTGTAGGGAATATCAATCAAAGCGTTGATGTTTTATTGAAGACCTCCCATTTATTCGAACCCTTTCCTGATGCGATGGCGAATGATACTGCCTTCCTCGACCGTATGCACTGCTATTTACCTGGTTGGGAAATCCCTAAATATCGACCAGATCATTTTACCAATGACTATGGTTTTATAACTGATTATTTGTCAGAGGCCATGCGCGAAATGCGAAAAACATCTTATTCAGATGCTTACGATCCGTATTTCAAGTTGGGAAATCAACTCAGTCAGCGCGATGTGACCGCCGTTAAGAAAACTGTTTCAGGAATGGTTAAGTTGATTTACCCAGATGGCAATTTCAATAAGGAACAAATCGAAACCATTTTACGTTTTGCCTTTGAAATGCGCCGACGTGTGAAAGAACAGCTCAAGAAAATTGGTGGCATGGAATTTTACGATGTTAATTTCTCTTACATTGATAAGGAAGACTTCTCTGAGGAGTACGTACCGGTTCCAGAACAAGGAGGGGGCACACTCATTCCTGAAGGTATGAACAAGCCGGGGCATATTTACACTGTATCGCGTGGTAAAAGTGGCATGATGGGCGTGTTTAAACTGGAGACGCAAATGATTGCTGGATCAGGTAAGTTTGACCGTACCGGTCTTGGTTCTGACTCACAAGCAAAAGAAGCGATGGATACAGCTTTCAAATATCTGAGAGCGAATAGCCATACGATCAGCGCGAGCATTAGTACCACTACTAAAGACTATTTAGTGAATGTACAGGATCTTAACGGCATAGGTATGACTCAATATTTAACCCTATCTACTTTACTTGCGATCTGTTCTGCAGCCCTAAGTAAACCAGTCATCAGTTCAGCGGTCATTTTAGGTGACCTCAGCATTGGTGGCACCTTGCTAAAAGTTGAAGAACTGGCCAATACTCTACAAGTTTGCTTAGATGCTGGAGCAAAGAAAATTCTGCTGCCGCTATCTTCGGCCGCCGATTTAGGTACTGCGCCAGCTGAACTAATTGGGGCGTTTAATCTGATCTTTTATAATAGTGCTGAAGATGCTGTGTTTAAGGCGTTTGGGGTGGAGTGATCGTGTTAGCTACTATTAGAATTTATTTGTAGCTAAACTTGTTTATCTTTGACCGTATTAGAGATGTTATAGAATCAACTTGAACAGTCACAAGTGCTATTACTATAATCATTGTGGAATACCTGTGTGCCTGGTTGCATAGTTTGAATTTTATGTATCATCTGATACAACGTATGAATGATGACTTTTATTAAGAAAGAGTCCCAATATACTATTGCATTTCAACGTGTACTTCTATTTGGGTTGTTGTTAACCGTGAGCTTAGAAGATAAATCAGTGAACACAACAACCTTTACTCTTGGAATGCTTAAAAAAATTCTTACTGATGGCTTAGAACTGGCTTGATATATATAATTTTCTATACATTATAATGTACGTGAGAGAGCCCCACCGCGCGACTGACTTTTGTCAAGCGTACCAGGTGTGGGCCTATTTTTTTTTAAAAGGGGGATTTTGTGGATAAAAGAACCTTTTACCTACATAATAAAGAAAGCAAGAAACCATTTAAGATCTATGACGTTAGCGACTTTGATCATGTGTATATTGACGGCAATTTATTTCCGATAGAAATAAATAATGAAAAGTTATCAATCAAAGATAAACGATCACCGAAACCATTTAAACAACATGATGAGATGATTCAGCGTTTTGTAGATGCTGGAATAACTTTTGAGGAAGAGGGCGAAGTTGAGTTGGCGCTCTCTATTTTGCCTACCATTAATTATTATAGAATGTCGGTTTATAGATTATTTATGGATGAAGACAAAAGTTTCACAAGACTCAATCAACTTTATGAATTTGACACAAAACTTAGAGAATCAAGTCTCTAAGATGTTACCAGCCATAGAAAACGGAATAAAGGCATCTTTAGCTTATGCCGTCACAAAAAAATATAAAGAATTGAATAGTGAGTTAATAGACTCAGAAGAAAAATATGAAGCGCTGGCTTATATGGACCATAGTATTTACAAAAAAGATGTAAAAAGCGAAAAGATTAATATAATGCTTTCAGGTTTCGCAGATTAATTAACATCAAAACAAGAAAAAGATCCCGTAATGTACTGACCCCCAAAAGTTAGATTTTTAACTCTAACTTTTGGGGGTCAGTACATATCCTTGCCGTACAGGGTTTTTTTGTTGTGCATGTTTAATTTTAGCCGATTTTACAAGGAACGTATAGCACGTGATGACGGATGACTTACGCGATGATTGTTTAAATTTAGCCGATTTTGCAAGGAATGTATAGCATCTTATATGTATATCTAATATTATTTTGTTTAATTTATAAATAGACTTTTAGTTTCATATTAAAAGGATAATGGAAATAACGGATTATTACAAAAAATATTATTTACTTTATTAACTATCTTTTACAGCGTTTCCATATTACAATTAGAATGTATAGTGTAATATTTAAATAAGGAGGATGATGATGATGGATTATTTTAATAAATTGAAAGAGATTATTAAAGATAAAATCTTTCGATTTCCCAAAAATGTAGATTCTCGAGCCTCTGATCAAGAGCAAGACACATTAGATTTAGATATATACAATCAAGAAAATAAGCTTGAAAAGAATAAGTTACCGGAAATCAATATTAAAATAGTATCTGATGCAATAGTTATGAAGCAAGAAAATAAGAGCGCTGAGTCATTACTTGAGGATAAACTATTAACTCAAGCAGAAGAACAAATAGTTTCTACTCTCGATTTTTATTCGACAGGAAAGTCAGCGTCAATTCCAGATAAAGATTCTCATGTACCTGTGGTTTTTGATCAATCGGATAAACAGTCAATTAGAGATCAAACAAAGCCTCTTCCTGAGGAACCACAAACTTTAGCAGTACCGCTAATAAAGAAGAGACTCGATGAGATTGTTATAGAACCAACACAGTGCACTCCGGATGAAATGATTAATAAAAATACTCACTCCTCTAGTCAGATTGAAGTTCAACCCATCAAGCCAATTAACAAAGAATTTGTGTCTCATTTTTATAAGGATGGAAAAGAATATACACTGACTATGACTAACCTTACACCCAGGTTAAACAATAATCTTGAGGGTGGAAATCCAAACAGGAGTGCAGAAACTACCTTAAATGTCCTGTTAAAAGAGACAAATAAGCCCACCGGTACGTATGTAAATAGTGAGAACAATGAAATAATTAGCCAAAGTCAATCACACCAACCTACTAACCATCCAATTGATCAAGATAAAAAAAACGATGATCCCTTAAGCTTCTTGGATGAAGAATTTGAAACGGACTTAGATAAAATAATTAATTCAAAAGACTTTATTGAACGTGGTAGCACACTCTTCGAAGTTCCTGATTTCAAGGATAATAAAGACTACCTACTCGACTATCAAACGGGAGACGCTACCAGTGAGGAAGCTTTGGAAATGCTAGTGTATGCTAACAAAGGGTTGGTAGCAAAAGAGGTAAGTCGATATAAAAGCTCAGCTAGTCCAGCTTTTTCAGAAGATGATATGTTCCAAAATGGAATGATAGGCTTAATGACAGCAGCAAAGAAATTCGATTTAAATATGGAGTTTGAATTTTCTACTTATGCCACCCACTGGATAAGACAAGGAATCACTAGGGGAATAATGGATAATTCTAACACAATTAGAGTGCCGGTTCATATGGGAGAACTTATAAAAAAAGTTAGACGTTTTGAAAGAAAGTCGTATAGTAGTTTTGGGGTGGTTGATTATGACTGGATTGCCTTAGAACTAGAACTTCCCTTGGAAAAAGTACTAGAAGCTATTAAAGTTCAAAACACTTTTATGGCTAATGTTAGCTTAGATACGCCAGTAGGAGCAGAGGGAGGAACTGTTTTAGGTGAATTAATTGAAGATACGAGGATTACTGACCCTAGCTCCTTCGTGATAGAAGAATCTTTACAGTCTATTATTTTATCCTTGTTGGATGATTTAAAGCCTCAAGAAAAAGATATAATCATCAAACGGTTTGGTTTAGACGGAAAAGGAATTCGAACGTTAGAGGCAATCGGTTTAGATTATAATGTCACTCGGGAGCGTATCAGGCAGATCGAATCGAAGGCGTTGAGGCATCTAAAAAACCCAAGTAGAAGTAATAAATTAAAAGAATATTATGAGGTATACTAATGCAATTAAAACAATTAATGAATAAAATAGAAAACCAAAACCCCAATAAAATTTCAATAGTGGCGTTTAAAGGCTTTCCTTATAGTTTATTAAAGAGTCTTGATAACAAATTCTTTGATGAATTCTCAAAAATGATAATCAATGATATTGATATTAACGCTGTAAAGGAACGTCTTCTACCACAACTGATTAGCAAGGCAACTGGTTCTGGTAAGGCATATTGGATGACGTATGAGGAACTATTACTTTCTTATCAATTGGTCAATTTAAACTTTAATGTAATCGTTGTTAACAACAATCTGTACAACAAGAAGTATCCCTTTGATTATACTGTAAGAGATATTGAACGGGTATATAAAGATTTTTATCTGAATATTGAACAAGAAATCGACAATGAGAAGAAGGCAGAACTTGATTTGATTTCTACATTTTATGGAGGAGTTCTGTATTCGGAAAAGATGGATCAATATTATGTATCCTATAACGATACCGATATAGAGAACGTCACCATCTCTAATTTTTATGAGGTGGGTGACCATCAAGTGAGTATGATTGAACCAACTGACACAACTGATGAAACAGTTGTCATAGAGTTGTCTGATGATGAGACGGTTTTTTTGGATGTTATTCAGCAATTAATGACGAATCAAGAAAAACCGAAAGAATTAAGAATTGTCACCATGACGAAACTTGCTGAACTACCTAATAATTACTTAGAACGAATCGAAATCTTACAGGCACTGCTTAAAGAATCAACGAAAATCTATTTTACCAAGAAAACGATAGAATCTGCAGTGATTAAGAATTTATCCAAGTATACTGATATCTTGAAAGAGTATTGGGGTTATCCCTCATTTAGGGATTTAACGATGTACCGAGACGTTCGGGATCCCCAAAAAAAATTAATCCAAATCTCGCAAGCACAGATTATTAATGACATAGTAGAACAAACAGCTCTTGCTCTTAATAATAAACCCTACCGTGATGTTTATATAACATCCGCAACGGGTTCAGGTAAGTCAGTTATGTTCCAAGTACCATCTCTATACTTAAGTCGTGAATTTTCGGCAGAAAATCCATTAACTTTAATCATTTCTCCTTTGATTGGTTTGATGAATGATCAGGTTGATTCGATGCGAGCGAAAGGTATCGATACAGCTAGAACAATTCACTCAAACGTTGCACCGTTCGAAAGAGATAAAATAATAAATGAAATTTCAAATGGACAAGTCAATATGCTTTATCTTTCTCCCGAGACATTACAAAGTCGCTCTGACATCAAACTGTTGATTGGGGAACGTAGGATTGGACTAGTCATTATCGATGAGGCTCATATTGTAACCACTTGGGGTAAGTCTTTTAGGGCAGACTATTGGTATTTGGGCATTTACTTGCAAAAATTGCGTAAAAAATATCGTTTTCCGATTGTGACCTTTACTGCCACTGCAATTTATGGTGGTAAAGAAGACATGTACTTGGAGACACGCGATAGCTTGAATATGATTAATCCCATTTCCTATTTTGGTAATGTAAAGCGTGAGGACATCTTTATGTGTATCTCTTCTTCGGATGAAAAAACAGAAGACTACAGCAGGGAATATTTGAGAACCAAGCAGCAATTAACCTTAATTCATTTAGAAAAAGCCTTTAGAAACAAGCAAAAATCACTTGTCTATTTTCCAACAGTTAAGTTATTAAACCAATTTAATAGTTTTCTGAAATTAAACCATTCTGAGATTGCAGCTGTTACTGGGATATACAATGGTCAATTGCAAAAAGAAGAAAAAGATGAAGTGTTAACTAGCTTTAAAAATGGAGAACTTCGTTTTGTTTTAGCCACTAAGGCTTTTGGCATGGGAATTGACATTCCAGATATAACGAATGTTTACCATTATGCCCCTTCAGGAACTGTAACGGATTATATCCAAGAAATAGGGCGAGTGGCTCGGGAAAAAGATCAAGTAGAATTTGGTTTTGCCTGGTTAGATTTTCTTTCACGAGATTTTACAGAAGTGAAGCGACTCCACGGCATGGGCAAAATTACTCGAGATCATTTGCTCGCGGTCATGAATAAGATTATAAACTTGTACCATGAAAAAGGAAATAATCGTAACTTAGTCGTCAGTGCTGTAGATTTCAAACATATTTTTAGAGAAGATGATCATAACGATGATCGTAATTTGGATAATAAATTAAAGACCGCTTTACTGTTAATTGAAAAAGATTTTGAGTCTCCTAACAATATTGGTTTTCCTCCTTTTGCTGCTAGACCACGATCTGTATTTGGAAGAGATAGTATTCTAGTGAATCAAGAGACAGAGCAGAAATTATTATCTTCACCGATTAGGCCGTATTTAAAATTGAAACATTACTTAGAAAACAGCCATTATAAAGCGATTTATACAGTTAATCTGTCAGAGTTATGGGAGGATCACTACAAGAACATTTCTTTCCCACAATTTAAGTTTATGCTGTTTACTCCAGAAGAACGGACGAAATTAAAGCATAGTAACTATTTCGATGACTTTGTTTATGCGACCGGTATTTCGATTACAAAACTTGAAGATAAATGGATTAATGATGTGCTAAGCCAGTTAAGTTTATATGTTCGTTTCTTTGAAGAATTTGTGGCAGATAAAAAACGAACAGGTTCATATTTTTCACTCAACGAGCTAGGCTATTATCTGCAGGATAAGATGCACCTTTCAGATATCTTTAAAGCAAGGTCAGTGGCTCAAGCATTTATTAACACTTGCTTTGAATATCAAAAGGTTAAAAACTATAAGTTTATTAAGGAACGTCCTTCTTTAAAGGGATCAATGTATGTTTTAAATAATAACTATGATATCTTTATCAATTTTATTAAAGATACGTTTAATAACTTTTTCCGTAATAAAACCACCTATTTTGAGAATCAAGACGAGTTTATTAAGTATTATCATAGAACCAAGAAGAATAACTATTTTGACTTAGATATCATTCCCTTGGGCTTAGCAGAAGCGATAGGATTAATTAACTATAACGTTGAAAATGGTAATAACCCTCAAATATACATTCGTATCAATGCCATCTCGCCGATGGAAAGTGCAATTAAGAAAAACAAATTTTATAAAAATCGGCTATTGAATGACGTCCATATGAAGCATTATATTAGCGTTGAGATGCTAACGTATCTCTTTAAATATCAAGCAGAGGGGAATACCCAATCAGAAAAAGTAAAAAACTATACCAAATTTTTCTGGGAGACCATAGAGGATTACTTCTTAGGAACTGTCCCGGCACCTGTTGAAGAAGCTTTAGCTAAACAATCCTTTAATAATAATTCCGCTGATTAAATCAATGCATATTCAAAAAATGTAAGGAATGAATTTAATTACCTTTTCTGTATTACATGGGTTATTTGTTATTGCTATCAATTATTGCATCCATTATTTCTAGCAATACTATGAACTTTTATTCTGCCATAAACACAGGTAGTTTAGTGTTATCATACAGATTAGCATTCAAGATAGTTAGGTTTAAAACAGTTAATAAGAGTGGTTTTTATTCATGGTAAAATTAACCTAAAACAATATTAAGAATAGTATAAAATGGTTAGCAATTATCTGAGTATAAGTTAATCTTTTTTAAGAAATGGAAATAAGTTTTACGAATTTAATTTTATTACGGATCGATATTTCATTATCAAATTAGTAAATTAGATTACTTTAATTAATGGTAAATAATCATCTTAATAAGGACCAACTATACTAAATTTAGCGGCACCTATTTACTTTATATAGTTTGCTAAATAATTATGACGAATTGCAATAATTATTGCAATTCGTCTTATACAATGATTGATTCAATAATTATTTAAATTTGAGAAGTTAAGGAGGTATCTTTATGGCAGGGATTAAAGTATCAGGTAGATCTAAAGGAAAGATTCGTAGAATTTATGGAACACGCAACTTAATGCAAAGTGCTCCGAAAAATATTTCTAATAGCGAAAATGAAAAAGAAATTTTTTATAAAAAATTAATTGGTTATGGAAAAAATAATAGACAAGGCTCAGACTATAATAAAAAGGTGAAAGAGTTGAACAAATGTGTATATACTATTTCTACGTCAAGTATAGTCAAAGTGTTAAGAGCATATGGAAAAACCCTTAGCGGAGCAAGAACAAAAGCAGAGAGAAAGCAAAGGATAAAAAGCAATCTATTAATAAATTTAAAGTCTGAAAAGGTTCATCATTCGGTAGTAAAGAACATTATCAAGTATGAGAAAGTTAAATTAAGTAAAATTCCTCAAAAAAATTCATTAAATAAACCAATGAAACAATTAAATATAGAACCGAGAAAGAAAGAAGTTTTGACTTCAGCTAGAGATAACAGTAAAAGAGACGCATACAAAACAATCCATAATTATTTAATTATCGATCCTGAAAGAAAAATTAGTGAAACTATGATTAAGTTTTGGACAAATAGAATATCAACGATCGATAGACTTGATAATTTACAGAGAGTATATCAACTAATTTTAAGTCATCCTGGAGAAGATTCTGAAGCAGTTATAAGAAAATACTCAATGAATTTAAATAAAGAGGAAAAATTTTACATTATCCCATTATGGAATGGGAGAGAAGAAATTATTTTTAAAAAAAGATAATAATAAATAATATGCGAAAACTTTATAAAATTAAGTGAGGAGAAACGTTGAATGATTATGCAACTTAAGTTCATTAAAAGAGGAAGATGCGACTAAATAAATCATCAACAAAAAGTGGCAATCATGATTTAAAGGAGAAAACTAATGCTATATTTGAAAGGAGTAGAACATCATTCCAAGGAGATCCTATGAAACAAATTAATTTTGATAATACGTATACATTAGGGGATGTTGTGCTGGAAACAGCTTTATATCGACATATCCATTATCCTGAAATGTTGGTGAGGTATGATAGCAACTTTGTTGAATTTTTAAGCATTCCCTCTTTAGATGAATTTAAAGAAGTTGAAAAGTATTTACTTGATTTTCATCAACAGAGAGGACAAAACCACTTAAAGTTTTATTTCCCAGCGAATATGACACTTGAAGGAGAATTGAATGATTATTTAACCACAGCTGGATACGAGAGAGAATTACTCGAACTCTATGCCATTCAGCCCCGTGAATTTCCGGAAATAAGGCCAAATTCTGACAGCCAAGTGGAAAAAGTGACAACGGAAACATTAGAGACGCTCGTGGCGTTAAAGTATGTCCAAGATTTAGAATTTGGAGAAGATTTTGCAGAACAGAAGAGAGCACTTACGAGAAGGAAGTTTGCAGACCCTCAGCTTATACAAGTGTTAGCTGTTTATCAAGGCATTGCGGTTGGTTATGTTGACTTAATTCTTTCTAAGGATACGGTGGAAATCGATGAACTTTCAGTTGAAGAAGCGTATCAGAAGAAAGGCATTGGTAGCCACTTACAACAGTTTGCGATGAAACTGTATCCTGATAAAACAATTATTTTATTAGCGGATGGCGAGGACACACCGCGAGAGATGTATCGTAAGCAAAACTATCAATACCTTGGGTTTAGACAGGGTGTATTGAGGACGTTTGAGAATGAGCTGCAAAATTCAATAAACCATTTATGAAACACATCAATCAGTTCACAACTCTATATATTAGAGGCGTGCTATCAATGTCGAGACATATCTGACTCTACAAGACCAGGGCTAGAAAGCCTTTGTGATGATTAATTGCAATCGGGTTGTCGTTTAAAAGATAGCCGATTCTTTTCAACGGTTCAAATTGAAAGAACTTCACATGTAAAACAGTAGATTGATATGTTTGCTTTTGTTTATTTCATCCACGATTAGCATTACATCTATTCTACCTATAAGGTATAATGAAGTAAGATATAATGAAGAAATAATTAAACAGTTAACAAACTATGAGGATGAAAAGTATGCTGAATGTAAAAGAACGCAATAATGTGAAAGTATTTGGTCAAGGTGAAAAAACCATCATTTTTGCGCATGGTTTTGGATGT
>Ga0194136_1000358_pt1 | contig 24253 bp, 45 predicted proteins | sample TARM_MetaG_T3A_1_FD_134023 | JGI IMG/M metagenome (GOLD analysis project Ga0194136, IMG submission 134023) | Freshwater microbial communities from Pennsylvania, USA, analyzing microbe dynamics in response to fracking - TARM_MetaG_T3A_14 (version 2) | ecosystem: Environmental > Aquatic >...
CCACCACCATTGGTAACACCAGTTGAACGGCTAGTAGGATCATCACGCCCATCTCGCCAGTCAATCAGAACACCGTCATCGATGACGCAGCCGCAACCATCAGCTGTTGTTACACTGTCTGCTGATGCGATCGCAACGCAACTGACAACAGTGACCTCAGTCTTTGAGATCCCAAAGACGGTTAATATTTCTGAAACGCTAACTGCCACGCTGACACTTGACCCGTCCGGCCAACCAACGATTTTAATAACGCCTGGCAACCATCAGGTAATCGCTCCTGTCGGTGTAACGAAGATAGCATCCGCATCACTATCATCGCCAGGGTTTGAAGTTATATCAATCACTCCAGAGCGCCAAGCTGTGTCGTTCTCTGACCTGACGGTGTGGAGGTGGTCGCTGAAACCGCTAGCACCAGGAGCACACGCGGTTCATCTTGATGTCACCGCCATCGTTGTGATCGACGATGAGAAAGCAGAGCGTTCGTTAAGAACATACACAAGCACAGTTGAGGTCAATGTTGCACAGTCACAAAAACTGTCATCATGGCTGAACGAATACTGGCTGTGGATTGTATCAACACTGTTGTTGCCATTGATTGGATGGTCGTGGACGCGCCGAAAATAACCTGTTGATTGTTTACTGGATGTGGTGTATAGTGGTATTATAACTACCACTGGACATTATGGAATACTCAATCATCTCAGCCGCAATACTGCTGATCCTGATCATGGATCCGTTTGGCAATATTCCGCTGTTTGCATCAACACTGAAAAACATCACTGATCAACGACGAAAATACACGATCATCGTCCGTGAGCACATCATTGCGTTCGGTGTGCTGTTTGCTTTCATGCTTGTTGGTGATAAGTTCTTGGCAACACTTGGGCTCAGTGGCGAAAGCCTGCAAATCGCTGGCGGTGTTGTTCTATTTTTGATCGCACTGAAAATGATTTTTCCTGGTCCTGCTGACCGATCAGGAGCAAGCGACATGCCAGCAGGCGAACCGTTGGTTGTCCCACTCGCTGTTCCTCTGGTTGCGGGTCCGAGTGCTCTTGCGACTGTTTTGCTGTTTGTCAGTCAAGCGCCTTCAAGATTGTTCGATTGGGTAGCAGCACTGACGATCGCGATTGTGACAAGTCTAGTTGTGCTGCTAACTGCAACCGCTACACATAAGCTGATCGGCGAGAGAATACTTGTAGCTATCGAACGGCTGATGGGGTTGATACTCGTTGCAGTGTCGATTGAGATGTTCGTCAAGGGCGTGAAAGGGGTGCTGTAATGGAGCGTGTGAAGAGTTTTGCAGGGATAGGAAGCCGTGAGACGCCGCCTGAAATCATCGAGCAGATGGAGACGATTGCTGAACTGTGTTGCAAACTCGGCTACACGCTGAACAGCGGTGGTGCTGACGGAGCAGACAGCGCGTTCGAGCGCGTATATGACCGCCTCGGCGGCCCAATGAATATTTTCCTGCCATGGCCTGGGTTCAACGGTAACCCGAGCAAATACAGCCGCCCAAAGCCTGACGCATTCACAATCGCATCAACCGTCCATCCAGCATGGGAGTTTATGAAAAAGGACAGCGTTCGCAACCTAATCGCTCGCAACATGCACCAAGTGCTGGGGTGGTCTCTGAACGACCCTGTTGACTTTGTTGTCTGTTGGACAGTGGATGGGGCTGAAACAGCAGAAAGATATTCCATCCGCACAGGGGGTACTGGAGCTGCAATATGTATAGCCGCCAAGACAGGAATACCAGTGTTTAATCTGTGCAATGACGATCGGTTTGATCAACTGGTTGATTTTCTTTCTGATCAACATACTTCCACATAAAACCTCCAGCTGTGTTATGATATTTCTTGCCAACGCAACACTGTCGGATGTGTGTTGCACACAAGTCGAGCGCTCTAGCTGCTAAAACAGGAGAATCCCACACTTGTAAAATATGGCCTGCATCATCTATCTGTGCAACAGGCTTTCGTCGTTCAGTGTGCTTACTGACCTTCCAGTCTGCGAGTGGTTCGTCTGCATAACACCATCTAAAACCACCAGCTGTATTGATATTGTGTTTGCATGTGTCTAAAATACCAGACGAACGAACACCCGTTCGAGCAGCTGCAGCGTTTGCACTAGGATAAGTTGCAACAAACACGCCGTTCTTGGTATATTGACTGATCTGCCGCGTGTTCCGTTTAGTGTCTCCATGTCTCCGTGCCATGTTGTGCTGGGATACATTAGTTAGCTGCCCGCCGTGAATAATGAAACCGTACTGAGCCATCATAGAAGCTTCGATGTTGTACGCATCGTTCTCGGTTAGGTCAGTGTGCGTTTTGTGGCATATAACATCACAACCACTGTTCCATATAGAGTTGATGCGCTCGCACTTGATAGCATTAGACCATTTTATTTTCGGTTGTTTGGCTTCTGTCAAGTGTCCTGTCATTCGATAACCAGTCCCCTTCCCCACATAGAACACTTCGTTGTTTCTAGGATCTATGAGCTGATATACATAAAATCTGTTGTCTTCCATATTATCTTCCTGTACAATAGTTGTATGCGTATTTATGTAGAGCACGCATAATGGGCAGGAGAGTGAGAAAGAGTATACGATCCGCTCTGGTGGTACAGGCTCAGCGATATCGGTCGCAAGCCGTAACAACATTCCTGTGTTCAACCTTTGCAATGATAATCGTTTCGACGATTTGGTTGCTTTCCTAGACGAAAGACGATAATGAAAGTCAAGTGTGGCAGAGAGTTTTATAGCCGGCAAGAGCAGCTGATCAAGTGGTGCAAAGAGAACATCGGTCCTGGCGGTTGGGAAGAAAGTCCTGCGCTGTTGTTTGCTGACAGGCACCAATGGGTCTGGACGATCTATTGTTTGTTTGGCTACTCAACATTCGACTTCGTCAACGATGAAGATGGTAAACGATTTAAGGAGCACTGGGGATGCTAAACAAAACACTACCGGCGCGCTGGGCGCGGATCTACATTGCAGGTCCGATTGATGTCGCAAAACAGATCATTCGTGAAGGGTTGTGCGCAACAATCACACCAACAGACTACATCTACACCGGTGGTGAGGAAGCAGGCATCGTGGTGGGCTTAATCGACTATCCACGGTTTCCAAAGCCGGTGGATGAGATCACTAACCGAGCAGTTGATCTTGGGCACAAACTGCGTGCCTGAACATTCCAGCACTCGTTTATGGTGATGACGCCACAAATGACTGAATGGTTTACTATCAGAGAGCAATAAGATGATTTTTAACTTCGAGCGCGTGGATTTACTGACACTGTTGGACAAAGCACCATACAAGTTCTACCTTGGCGGTTCTCGTCGTATGGCTCAACGAGCGGTTGAGCAGAACGCAGCAACCATCATCGAGATTGATGAAACGACAGATTACGACTTCTACGCTGATTACAGCGAACAGGTGCTGACATGGCTGGTCGAAAACGGGTTCACGCACACTGCTAGTTCGGTTGGCGTGCAGAATGGCCGTGATGACTATCTTGATAATGAAGCGCTGGCAATCGTCGAGCGAGATAATGTTCAGATTGTTCTCCGCAAAAGCGCAGATTTCTATGGCAAAGTGTTTGAGAGCATTGACCCTGTGTTTTATCGTGCATACCTGTGGAAGTCTTCACCGCTGATAGCAAACCGTGAAGCAATCCAACCAATATTCAACGCGTTGTTTGCAGCAGCGCATGCTATGGAGAACAAAGATGAATGAAGTAGAAGAAACACTGCAAACAGCATTGGATGCTGTTGCAGAACACGCAGTAAATACTCTGCGAGAACTGGAACTTGATTTTCCTGAGTCTAACACTGAACAGAACCTTGGCTATGTGATTGCTCAGGTACTCGATACGGTTTACTCACAAGGCGGATACAGCGGTGTAAAAGATGCTATTGGCATGCTGGAATGTGTCAAGATCGAGTTCTGCAATAAAATGTCCAAAGGAAAATAATCATGCTGACAGAAGTATCCCAAGTATCGTACGCGCTGAAAGTCGGTGGGTCGATCTACCGCACATTCCCTTCTCGCCAACTAGCAGAAGCTGCTGTTCTAACGCTGCCCGCTGATCAGCAGCGGCTGACGGAGATTGTTCCTATTCAACAGGACTCCGGCAAAGAGTTGCTGCTCGGGTAAAAAATCCCACTATATCCGTGATCGGTTGTAAATAGGCTCTGTGCCAACACGGAGTTTACTCAATGGATTTTACAGTCGAAGAAATGATCGAGCAGCTGGATGCAATGATTGACGCGATGGCGTATGATGAAGATCGTCTGCTCAATGCGATAGAGATCGCCCAGCAACTTCGCGATGAACTGTCGCGAATAACAAGTGATGAGTACAAAGAATGAAACTAACCGAACTATTCCAACCAGGTAAGGAAAACTGGAAATGGGCATTTCGTAATAGCGAGGAAGCGTACGCTGTGTTCGCGGTTGGTGATCTCCCATACAAGTTCTACGCGTATACGGACGATATGGGATCAGGTGAATGGGAAGTTGAATTTGGTATTGATAAAGGACAGATCCCACCGGAGAAACGAAAGCAGTTGAAGGCTTTTGGTATTACAGGGACAGGGAACGCTGCAACAGTGATGACGACTGTGACTGACATCCTCAGGTCATTCATCCAACACTACAACAATAAGATCACAGAACTGCAGTTCTCTGCAGCAGAGCCAAGCAGGCAGGCTCTATACAAGCGGATGCTAAAACGGTTACTTCCAGCATGGAAGGTGATCGAATACGCTGATGGGCACGGACTTCAGTTGCATGTTTCACCACCTCGTGCAACCAACAAAGAAACACCACAATGAAGCTAGCAGACCTTTTTGAAATGTCTATGCAGGATCTCCGCACTGCTGAAGACTTGATCGAGCGGATGTTCAAAGACTTAGAACTTGATGTGATCTGGACAACTCACTTCAAAGAGCGTATAGTCGGTCGTGAAGAAAATGTGTCGCTGCCTGAACTTGTTGATGCATTCCGTCGAATGAAGCAGAAATACGGTCCAGCCCTCCAAGCATCAAAAGACAACCATGAGCGTTTCGAGGCTGTGTTGAAAGACCTTGCTCACGATCTAAACATCCCGTTTGCTATTGATTTCTCACAAAAAGACCCTCGTAGCCGCAAATACAATCTCCGTGGGATTACGATCATGCGAAAAGACCCATCAAGATTTCACATCAATGCTGCTGGCGGCAAAGAGTTGACGATCGAAGGCGTCAAACAGGCAGGTCGGCATAAATAACCGAAACAGTATTTGGATAACAAAATGCCGGCATCAAGCGAAACACAACGGAAAGCGATGTGTGCTGCTCTTGCAATCAAAAGAGGCAGCAAGTCGTCAAACACCGTCGCAAAAAAACTAGCGAGCGACGTGACAGAAAAACAGCTGCGCGACTTTTGCATGACTAAAGAAGGTCTAACATTCAATGATTGTTTGGAACTTGTCGAGGTGGCTCCGTTGCAACAACCAACTCCAGGAACCAAACAGATCGACTGGGACACTCTTGAAGTTAATGGCGTCCACAGAAGGGATTATCCTGACTTCAGTGACGCATGTTTCAGTTACGGCGAATACACTGACGGCACTCCAATCGAAGATCATGTGCTTGATCAACTGACGGACAAGCACTCCGATCTTGTCAACAAACTTGCTCACCGGAGATAACAATGACAGACAACTCACTAAAAGGTTCGCTACTCCAAGAAATGATGGAGACGAACGCAAACAACCAAGCAGCAGAAATCGAAGCGATGCTTGACGACGTCCAAGCCGAACTCCACTTGCTTCCTCCTCGCTCACGAAAGATGGCTCAGAAAATGATCGCTGCCATTGACCAAGCACTGCATGTCGAAAAGAACGTTGTCAAGGCAGATGCTATTGCAACACAGCTAATGGATTACGTCCGCGACAATTCGGAGATGTGATGAGCATTATCAAAAACGTTCAGCGTCTGTCGGAAGCAAAGAAAGACGACCTAGCAACAACACCTCTTGTGCAGTCTACAAAGGTTGCGTTTGCTACCGTCTATGCTTTTTATGTCAAGGTGCAAGCGTATCACTGGAACGTTGAAGGCCTAGAGTTTTTCAACCACCATATGATGTTCCAGAAGATTTACGAGGACGTTTATGACAGCATCGACCCACTTGCCGAACACATTCGGACGCTAGGTGCTACTGCACCATCTGGAATGTCATCAATCGTTCGCCTATCGACTGTCAACGACGAAGACACGGTACCGTCTGCTAAGCAAATGGTCAAGGTCCTGTTGGAAGACAGCGAGAAGGTTATTGCAGCCTTGAATGATACAATGGCGCACGCTGAGAAAGAGAACAAGCAAGGGTTGATGAACTTCATTGCAGCTCGAATTGAAGCACACAATAAATGGGCGTGGTTCCTCCGCGCTACATCCAAGGAGTAAATGATGAAGCTGGAACAACCCGTCAATGAGAACTACCCAAAACACCAAGACCTCAGCGGAATTCCAACAGAGAAACTAAAAGCATATCTTGCTAAACAAAGTTCAGGCGAGGGCAACCAAATCAAGCGTGTTCGCGCTGAACTGCAGCACAGAGAACAACAAGGTGTAGCGGAAGGCTTAGAGACTGTGGCAGACATTGATAAGCAGATTGAGTTCCACAAGCAAGGACAGGCTGCTGCACAATACAAAGGTTCAATGAAAAAGCTTTGAAGCAAGGTGTGACGGAAGGTAGAGAAAACCCACTTCAAGACATTGATCCTCGCGGGTGGCACCTGATTCAAGGTGACCGACCTATCGCCATAAACTTTCCAGACGGATACACTGCAAAAGCAGAAAAGGAACTCGAAAACAAGAAGCGTGACAGTGCACAAACAGACGATGCAGTAGCACGAGCGCAAACGGATAAGGAAAAAATTCGTACAGGATTGCAAAAAGTACGAACATTATTTTTACAGAAGCGAGAACAAGTATGGATAAGAAAACACGCACAGAGCAGTTGAAGGGTAGATTGATTGAGGCGGTTGAGAACAGTCGCGAGTTCCAACAAGATGCTCACATATTCGTTGCAAATCTATTCAAACGACTGGACAACTACCGTCCTGTTAAGGAGTTGCAACGAGGGGAATCATATCCACCACACGGGCGATTTTTATCTGGACCAGATATTCTAACTCGTCCAATGTTCATTGTTTCCGCTGCACCAAAAGGCAACGATAAGATCTTGGTAATGTTTAGTATAGATGTTGAGTCATCTAATGAAATCCATCGTGGCAATGAGAGAATGAAAGCAAAAGCGATTGAGTTTGCAAAACACCTGATTGAAAAGATGACTGAACTTGGTGGTGATGTTCGAACAAGATTTGAGCGCTCTGTTAGTTTCGATGTTGTGTTTCCATATTCTAAACCAAAGCAATCGACATCTTCTAGTTCTGGTCGTTTTTATGATCCGTATGTTGAATTCAAGAACCGTCCTGGTGAACTCGCTCGTTCTGCTCGTATGGGTCGTGTTGGTGCAGAGTTCAGAGGATCATATGGAGGCGATGCAAGCAACTATCGCGAGAGTTTCTCTGGTTACGACAACGACGAGGGCGATGTTGACCTCGAATATATGCTGGATGAGCAGATTGAGTTCCACAAGCAAGGACAGGCTGCTGCACAATACAAAGGTTCAATGAATGAGATGCACGCCGCAAAGATTCGTGAACTTGAGGTCAAGAAAAAAGCTTTGAAGCAAAGTGTATTGGAAGGAGTTGATGATATGAAACTACTACGCGAACTGTTGAATGAAGCGGAAAAGAAAAAGAAAGTTGGCAAGAAAACTGCTGCGTCAGTCTATCACCGCGACTACTTGAAGACGAAGAACAAACCGTACCGACAGTATGATCCCGACGATCGTAAGAAATCCGACTAACATCAAACCCGCTACGGCGGGTTTTTTGTTGACCTTACTGTGCTGTTTGTGTATAATAATCCAATAACCAAGGAGCAACCAGTGAGGCTACTACACACAAAGCAGCAAATGAATGAAAAAACGTTCGAGCCTGAACTTGTACTTACTATTGCTGTTCGCATTGATCATATGGACACCATGGATGCTGTTGAAAACGGCAATCCGGACGCTGTTCAGAAGATCGGGCAACAGTTCGTCGACATCATCAACAACAACGATATCAGGAAACATGTCAAAGCGTGATTTTTATGAGGTGCTTGGCGTCAGCAAGACTGCATCTGCGGACGAGATTAAAAAAGCATATCGCAAGCTAGCATCAAAACATCACCCCGATAAAGGCGGGGATACAGCGCTGTTCCAAGAAATCCAGGCAGCATACGATGTGCTGTCTGATCAAACAAAGCGCGATCAGTACGACCAGTTTGGTCCTGACTTCAACCAACGTGGTGCAGGTGGACGGCATCACGATCCGTTCGAACGCATGAGGCAACAGTTCCACCAGCATTTTGGTCATCATGACGGCGACCAGCCTGGCGAGAGCATGCACATTCGTGTTGAACTGACGCTAGAAGAAGCTGTAAAAGGCGTGAAGAAGACGATTGAGTTCTTCCGTGCTGATCAGTGTGACACCTGTGAAGGAACTGGCGCCAAGCCAGGAACAACAAAAAAATCATGCGGACACTGTGGTGGGTCAGGGATGCTGTACCAGCGACATGGTCCTATGACAACAATGACCGGCTGCTCATTCTGTAATGGCACTGGTGAAATCATTGAACAACCGTGTGATACCTGCGGTGGGCACGGAATCGTTCGTGGCAAAGCCAGTGTGGAGATCTCGATACCTGCTGGGATTGAGACAGGCCAGCAAATCCGTGCAGCTCGTCAGGGCGGTTGGGGCAAAGGCGGTAGAGGCCATCTTATCATTCAGGTCGTTGTTCGATCTCATCCATCCTTCGAGCGTGATGGCCCTCACTTGCGAACAAAGGTTGAGATCCCATTCACAACAGCGATCCTTGGTGGCGAAGCAAAGGTCAAGTTGTTATCAGGCGATGAACTGATCGTCAAGATCCCTGCTGGCACTCAGCCAAACGCAACAATGCGTGCAGCTGGTAAAGGTGTGCGCACTGTACATAACCCAATCGTAGGAGATATGTACATTACGGTTGTTGTCAAAATCCCAACAACACTGTATAGTCAACAACGCTCATTGATTGAGCAATATGCCAACTTACAAGGAGAATAATATGGGCAACAGAGATAAACCACGCAAAGAAGCCAAAAAGCCGAAGAAAGATAAAACTCCTCCGGCGAAGTAACTAGGTTAGTTGTTTTAACATAGCCTTGGTGTAGATGTTAATGCCCCAACCTGGAGCGTTAACATCTACCAGACCTATCCCTACCCCGTCTTTGGTATAGGCAGCCTTCTTCCCTTTTCGTTTTTCCGAATAAGCAAGTTTTCTTTCGGTTGGATGCTTGCTGCCTCTTCTAGCTTCAGTGCGCTTGCGGACGTGTTCTGGAGATTGCTTTCCATACACACGATCTCGACCGCAAATATATATTTCGCCTGTTGTCCATCTTGGATCGTCCAGCGGGACGCGTTTCCTGCGACCGTCTGGCAACACCGCAACTGCGGTATGTTTAGTGGCTTGGCTTATAACTGATCTGACAGAATCACTGTTTGTTGCACCTTTTCTGATCCCCACGATCTCGCCAGTCGCCCATCTGGGATCATCAGTTGGGACAGAGCCCAGATACACGCCGTCTGTTGTTTTAGCGTTTGCACACTTAATTGTGTTAAATTTCGGCGATGTGTCTCCGTTCCGCTTGTTGAGAAATCTGTCGTCTTTTGCAGCGTTCAGTCGCGTTAACACTTTATTCTCCCATCGCCTTGCTTGTTCAGATGACGCGAACACGCGTCTGACTTCTACCACATCTGGCTCACCGTGTAGTTGTCTGAACTGCTTGACCCATTTAGAGCTGGTGAAATAGCTGTCCCACAAATCAGACGGATGGCACCCTGTCCCGGTTCGTCTTCCGTAATACCACACATTGTGAGCTGACCATCCAATTAAATATGTGTATGGTGTTGACATTTTTGCTAATCCTTGTATAATGTGTTATGTGTATATTTATTAAGGAGAATAAAAATTCCAATGTACGGATACCGGTGTTCTAACTGCGGCGCCGAAACAGAAAAACTGCAGAAGCTATCTGACGCACCTCTAACAAAATGTGAGGTATGTGGGCACGAAACTCTTGAGAAGACACTCTCAACTGGAACAGGTTTCTGCTTGATGGGCCACGGCTGGCACAAGCCTGGAATGACCGCTTCACGGTCAACAGGGAACCGCTAACGAGGCATAATGAACCAAGAGGTTGTTGACAGTATCGCCAGCACCTCTTGTTCGTTGTAACGGTACAACTTGGAACACAGCGCAACAAACTCATGATATTGATCAAGACATTGTTCTGCTGTTTTCACTTCACGCCAAATGTGGTATGATGCCTTTGCGTACTCAACCATATCTTGTTTCTCGTTGGGGTAAGTATTTATCGTTGACGAGCAACATAAATAGATGATCTTGAGCACAGATGTAAAACAGACTCACAACATTGACACACACTACACACAAGGAGAAAATTATGTCAAAAGAAGTTAAATCCCCGTTCGAACTCCGTATGGAGATGATCCAAACAGCAAAAGAGCTGTTGGAGAAGCAATTTGAGCTGAATAAAGAAATCGCTATGACGTCGTGGAATATGGCTGTTGCAGCTGCGAAAACAACTCAAGCCGCTATTCCTGAAATGCCAAAGCTGTCATATCCGTCGTATGATGATGTGATGGCACTGGCACAGAAGATGAACTCTTTTGTCAGTGGCAGCACTAAGTAATTTTATTTTGTGAAAAGAGAGCTACCAATATTGGTAGATCTCCAGTTATTAACTATATAAGGAACAACTATGAAAAAAATGTTATTTGCAGTCGCTCTAGCAGCTGCTGCTACTGTTGCTCAAGCAGTTGAAGTTGGTGTTACTGCTAACCGTGACTACGCTGGTGCTAATCGCAACGGTGCTGGTCTCACAATTGGTAACAAATACGGCAATTTCGGCGTAACTGCTGGGTTCGAGCGTTCAACGGTGGGTACCAACGACCAAAACCGTTGGTCTCTGATCGGCAGTCACGATACTGTCAAACTTGGCTCTGTCTCTGTTGGTCCTCGTGCAGGTGTAGCTTACCTGGACAACCAGACAGGCTCTAACGGTTTCGCTGCTGTTGTTGGCGTCGGCGCGACTGTTCCACTGACCAGTACCGTAACTTTCGCTGCTGACTTTACCCGTCAGTACGGCCAGAACCGTGTACAAGCGTTTGACGGCAATCGCGTAACTTTGGGTTTGCGCAAGTCGTTCTAAACAAAAACACCGTGTGAAGGTGCAGCCCGCGGCTTCGGCCCGGGCACCTGGGGATGTGGCAGAGTGGTCTATTGCACCGGTCTTGATTCTAATCATAAATACAAGCAAGGAGGTGCTTTATGCCAAATTGCAAGTTTTGTGAAAAAGATATATTAACCAATGGTGCTTTAGCTACACACGAACCTTTTTGTAAAAATAATCCTGGCAGAGTTTCTCGCGGGCGGCATCCAAACGCTGGCAGAAAACCGGGTTCAATCCCCTGGAATAAGGGATTGAGAGGTGATCCTCGCTGTCAGCACAGCGAGGAGTACAAACAGAACAGAATCGGAAAGGGGACTGGCAGAGGATCAACGCCTGAGCGTGAAGCTGAACGCGTTCGTAAAATAACCGAACGAGCAAAACTAAACAATGGGGGTTATCGGCCGGGTTCAGGTCGCGGTAAAAAAGGTTGGTATCGAGGGTTCTTTTGTGATTCAACATATGAGCTAGCGTATGTGGTATATTGTTTAGATCACAACATAAACATCCAGCGAAATACAGAAAAACGGCAGTATATTTGGAACGGCGTTACGAAAAACTATATTCCGGATTTCATTGTTGATGAAAAACTTGTTGAAATAAAAGGGTATAAATCAGAGCAGTGGGAAGCAAAACTGTCTGCAAACCCTGATGTCATTGTGTTGTATCAGGCAGATTTAAAACCGGTGTTTGACTATGTTATAAATAAACACGGCAAAGATTTTGTAAAGTTGTACGAAACGGAGAGCTTAGCCGAATCGGCATAGCGGCAGCTGCCTTGAAAGCAGAAGGCCTCGCAGGAGGTGTGGGGGTTCGAGTCCCTCGCTCTCCGCCATCCTACCACTTCCGCCATAGATAAACTTAACGATCTCACCTGAGTTCGTTAGAGCAGGATGTGAAGATTAAGTTCCTACACTGCCTAGTAAGCTCCACGCGATAACATCAAGTGAACTGAACGCAATAACAGGTTCAGCGGGATCCTTATTCGTAAAGGAGACCTGCTATGTCAATTGGTTTTGTAACCCTGATCCAGGGCGAGGTTCTAGCAAAAGACCCTCAAGGAAATACGCGTCGTCTAAAAGAAGGCGATCAAATCAACAAGGGCGAAACGATTATCACACAGGCTGGCGGCCGAGTTGAGATAATGACTGATGTGGGCCCTATCACGGTTGGTGAGCATCAAAACGTTGCAATAACACACTCACCCGTATAGATTTTCTTCACAAAACACCAAGTAGTGAAGAAAATCTTTGATGAGTTGTAAAAATATTTGAGATTGACTGTTGACTTGCAGAAAAAATCAAGTAAGATGTAGTCTACTTCTGAGTGAGAAATCATTCGGTTGTGAGAAACACCATAAAAGGATCGGTGCAGCAATCAACACTTTATAATGATTGTTGGGAGAATTCAGACGAGCGGAGGGAAACCTGTGATGCAATATGCTGTAGGAGACCCAACTAGGCGCCAGGCTGAAACTTGGATCGGAGCATAGGTCAAGACACCAAAGCCGTCTAGCACTAACGTCAAAGTGCTCGTTCTGTGGTGGGGACGTAAATCGCCGACAAAACAGTCTTTGGACTGAGGCCCGATCCTGTTCTATAACCATTCATATCACATAGGAAGAAACAAAATGTTGTCTCGTACTGAAAATGGCGCCTTGACACACGCTTCGTCTGGTAACGCATTGCTGGACCTGTTTTTCAACGTCGGTGCTGCTCGCAAGAACACTGACAAGGCTGTAGAAATGTTCCACAAGGCTCGTGAGCAAGATCCTGAACTCGCGCTCCGTGTGGCGATGTGGGCTCGCGACGTCCGTGGCGGTGCTGGAGAGCGCGAAGTATTCCGAGCAATCCTGTCTGATCTTGACAAGCGCGTTCGTTTCACCGAATCGCTGCTGGAGAAGTTTGCGGAAATCGGCCGTGCCGATGACCTGCTGACTGTGTCGAACAATTTCGACGCTGTGGCAAAGTTCTACAAGTCGAAGATCGACAACTCCGAGCTGTCTGGTCTGTTCGCCAAGTGGGCACCACGTCAAGGTCCTGTTGCAAACAAGCTGCGCAAGGCTTGGGGATTCGTTTCTCCGAAGGCTTACCGCAAGTTCGTTGTGTCAGCAACTGATGTTGTTGAGCAAAAGATGTGTGCCAAGCAATGGGACGCAGTGACGTACGACCACGTACCGTCAGTTGCTATGGCTCGGTACAATGCTGCTTTCAAGCGCAATGACGCTGTCCGTTTTGACGCATACAAGAAGGCGTTGGAGAACGGTACTGCGAAGATCAACGCATCCGCTGTGTTCCCTCACGACGTGATCCGCACTGCCCGCGGTGGCGACGCGTCACAAGGTGTGATCCAGGCACAATGGAACGCTCTGCCTGACTTCGTCAAGGATGGTTCTGCTATCTTGCCAATGTGCGACGTTTCCGGTTCGATGGAATGCAAGATCAGTGGCTCGGTTTCTGCTATGGACGTGTCGATCGCTCTCGGTCTGTACATCTCTGAACGCCAGTCTGGTCCGTTCAAGGACATGGTGCTGACATTCAGCTCGTCTCCGCAGTTCCACAAGGTTTACGGCGATACGATCAACGATCGTATCGACGACCTGGAAAGCGCTAACTGGGGTATGAGCACGAACCTGCAAGTTGCGTTCGACGCAATCTTGAAGGTGGCAAAGGACAACAAAGTCCCTGCTGACCACATGCCGAAGTACTTGGTGATCCTGTCCGACATGGAGTTCAACTCAGCTTGCCGTGACAAAACGAACCACCAAGCAGCAAAGGCAAAGTACGAAGCTGCTGGCTATGAGATGCCGAAGGTTGTGTACTGGAACCTGAACAGCCGCACGAAGAACGTCCCTGTGACGATGACTGCGAACGGCGTTGCTCTGGTCTCTGGTTTCAGCCCAAGCATCATGAAGACAGTGCTCAGCGCCGACAAGTTCGATCCGATGAGCATCCTGTTCGACGCAGTGATGGTCGAGCGCTACAACGTAGAAGGCTGGACCGTATGAGTATCTGGCGCACAACCCCAGTGGAAAGTGTGCCAGTTCTCAAACTGACAAAGTGGTCGGTGTTCCAGACTGAAACAGGGCAACGCCACTTCGTCGGCTACAACATGACGGAAGGTGAAGGCAGGGTCAGTTCCGCGATTGTGGAGTTTGACTCTGCCTCTCGTCGTGGAAGAACCAGCACAGGACGTATATACGAACTGATTGGTGAGCCAGGGTTTAGCAGTGATGCTGAATATGTTAAGACTGGGTGGCTAAATATCAATCGAGTATCAGAACATTTTGATGTGACGGAACAGTACATATGAGAGCATATTTCAATGATGCCAGGATCTTCTGTTGGTTGAGAGAACGGTTTGGCGTTGATAAACCGATAGCATTGGGTTGGGGCGAGTGGGACAAATGGGGCGCTCGGCTGAAAGCCGAAAAACCACTCGCCTACTTCCTAACAGAGACACTCCCTGACGTTCTGTCGCACACCCACAACGCATTCACAGCACCGTACCACAACGCACGAGCATATATTCGTAACAGGTGGGTGCAACGGTCTCATTGTCTTAACACAAAACTCAAGCCTGGGCAATACTATAGTTTCAACACACGGTTGATTAACGGTGTATTTGAAGAACTTGTTGATTTTGTTGAGGTAGAAACTGCTTGGTATCACGCGTGGCAGTTAAGCAAAGAGGACCGAGCAAAATACGGAATGCCGAAGTGGTACAACTTGTCAATATTCCGTTACGGTCAGTGGCGCTCCGCGAAGGCAGGACTTGACTATTATCAATGGGCGAGCTCACTAACGATGAATGACGATTATGGTGTTGAGCAAGGTCGCCCTGACTATGACAAACCAACACCACAAGCAGAGTGTGCTAAAGAAATCCTCGCTCTGTATGATTGGTGGAAGAACATTCGTCCATCCCGTGGTGATTCGTGGGATGCTACAGGATTTCGCGATCTGTGGAAAAAATTAGACGCAAAGTACGGTGATGACAATTGGCTGCTCGTCCGTCCATCACCAATGACAGACGATGAGCAGGCTGAATATCGCAAACTTTCTGACGCAACACATCAGCTTGAAGCACAATGGGATCAAGAAGACGAACAAATGCTGATCCGTGTGGTAAAAATCAGACAACATTTGGATACATGACAATGAGCGACGGATATACAGAAGCAGTGATTCGTGATCTACAGCGCGAACAGGATAACAAGGATTGCGTTATCAGATTACTGCAGGAAAAAATTAGCCAGTTGCAGGCAGAGAACGAGCTATTGGCTGCTCGTCTACATGCCAGACAACAGTACTATGACGGAAACGACTGATATGGCAATTGAAATAGAACGAAAATTTCTGGTTAGTCAGCAAAATCTGGGTGTAGCAAAATCACGTGCTACATCATTCCGTACTATTAGACAGGGTTATTTGTTGACAAAAGTCAATAAAAGCGTTCGTGTACGGTTGTCAGAAACGGGTTCAGCAAAAACAGCACATCTGTCGATTAAAGGACCCAAGATTGGTTCAATGTCTGTTGAGTTTGAGTATGAGATCCCACACAATGATGGCCTGCACCTATTGACAATGTGCGAACACGTTCTCGATAAGGTGCGTTACAACGTGATTGATCAGCACGGTCAATTTTGGGAAGTTGATGTGTTTGACGGACTGAACAAAGGCCTAGTTGTCGCCGAAATAGAAATGGTAGATACTAACCAAAAAATCACAATCCCGGATTGGGTTGGTCGAGAAGTAACGACTGATCCTGCATACACGAATGCGGTTCTCGTAAAACAAAAAGCACCTGTTGAATAAGGAACCAAAAATGGACCAAGTTTCTATGTACGATGATCTTGCCGTAAAGTACCCCGACCTCGTTGGTGGTAGCAAATTCGGTGGTTTTGCTGTCGGTGATGGGTGGTACGGACTGATTGACGGCTTGTGTGGAATGATCACTCATTATGTCAAGACACACAATGATGATGTTGATTATCGTCTTCAACAAATTGCGGAAGGCAAACGGACTGAAAAGGATTATAGCCCTGATCTGTTGGTCAAGAGGGAAATGCCCAAGATCCGGCAAGTGAAGGAAAAGTTTGGTGGTTTGCGGTTCTATGTTGATACAACCGACAAGCGCATCCACCACTGGATTGAGTTTGCTGAGGTGGTGTCTACAAAAATTTGCGAAGAGTGTGGAGCACCAGGCGAACGTCGCGGAGAGGGCTGGGTTCGCACACTGTGTGACTTCCATGAGGCTGAATACCAGAAAAAGATCGCGAACCGTTGACATTTGACCCAAACCTTTGTATAGTACACGCACCTTAAACAACCTTGGAGTTATCAGATGGCACAAACTACCGTTCTTGGACGTTTTTCTCGTCACTTCGTCTTCCAGCGGTTCAATCCGCATGATGAAGAGCATCTGAAGGCATATGCATACTGGCGTATGCACGGCCGCATGCACCCAACGCTGCGGTTCCACCTTGAGGATCCGTTCAACAACGTTCCGTCTATGATGGAAGTAAGAATCGCAGAGGCTTGGCTTGCTCAGCGTCCTGAGATTGTCCAGACTGTTGACAAAGAGATGAGTGGCAGACTGCAGTCTGCATGATATAAATATCTGGATGACAAAACAAGAACAACAAATCGTAGAGGGATTGAAGGCAGAGGTGGATCGGCTATCAAGGCTGGTCCACGCTCTGTCTGTCCGTGTTCGCGAAACAGAACGCGATAACGTCCGTATCAAACACGAACTCAGAACTGCTCGTGCTCAGATACTGGCACTAGATAGCAGAACAAGAGGAGGTTGATATGGATATGGCCCTAGCGTTTTTGCGGATGTGGTGGAAAGAGATTTTCATCGTCGCTGTCATTGCAGGTGGTGTTTGGTACGTTTATAATCTACACGACAAGATTGACGAGCAGCAAGAACAGTTGCGGATAGCGCAGATTAATATTGATACGCTAACAGCAAATAACACACGTTTGGAAAATGCTGCTAAGGAGGCGAACGTGTTGGTTGAACGATTTGACAGGTTCGCTGCGGATACACGAACAAATTTTGCCGACCTTAACGAGAGCGTAACAGGCAGCAACTTAGCAATGTTACACCAACAGCAAATGATTCTTCGTGAACGTAAGCCTCAAACGTGCGAAGAAGCGATTAAATATCTGATTGATGCACAAAGGGAGTTTGCAAGATGAAAACAACAATCACAACACTGATCTCTGTTGCGTTATTGGCTGGATGTGCAACGCCACTCGTGCCTGAAACGCGAATCGTACGGGTCAACACACCGATTCCGTTCTGCCCAGCACCTCCAACAGTAGCGCGATGCACAAACTACGTTGACGCTTTAACACCTGAAGACGCCAAGAATCCCGGCAAAGTCGCTCGGGCGTACAGGTTGGACATGGCTTGCCTCCGTGCAAACGATCGTGTTTTCCGGCAGATCCTTGAACGATACGCAGAAGTGTCAAAGTTGAATACAGAAGTTCAACAAATGTTCATTGACTACGGCAATGTGTACGAGAGAGCATTGCTGCCCGAACCCTCGCCAACGCAATGAGCGGTCATAAATAACTCCACACAAGTGGAGTTTTTAGTTTATGAGCATGCAAGAATTGTGGGAAGGGATGCTGAACGGCAAACCTGCAAAGTTGTTCGCTGAGAACGACACAATAACAGTTGCATACGTGACGGAAGGCGTGTTGTCCAACATCGCGTCTGGTGTATGGAGTTTTGCAAAAGCGCATCCAATGATGACTGCAATCGCTGGCGTTGCTGCTGTTGATGCTGTTAAGCAATACAACGCTAACAAGAAACTCGTCAAGTTCAGCGCCCGTGATGGCACAGAACGCAAGAGTATGCAGACGGTGATTGATCAAATGGTTAAGAGTGGCTACAAAGTTGTTCGCCAAGCACACAAAGGTGCCAATGGTTATGAATGGGAGTTGACAAAGAAATGAAACTTGCAGAACTGCTAACAGAAGGATCAGATATCAAAACGTTGAAGGCAAACAAAAAGCCTTTAACAAACGAGGAACGTGAAGAAGTGTTAAAGGCTGGTGCTGTGTGGCATCACGGTCCTAATGGCGCTGAAAGTCCTGCAGTGTGGAAAAGCGTTGATAAAAATGGTAAGACAACATACGTCGTCAACACGCACCGTGCCTATCAGACAGCGCCAACGCTAAAAGGCGCGATTAAGCACTATGCGTTCATTAAAACAACGGCATAAATATGACAAAAGCAATCAGACCAAAGAGCGACTACGAACGTCGGGGGAAGGATATCAAGAAGTATCCGTCACAATACGACAACGTTAACTACGGCAGGCCGAGAAAGGCACAGACGCACAACGTTGTGCTGAAAAATACTTTGACAGGTCAAGTGTTTGGCTACAAAACGATTGAGGAAACTATGAAGTTTGGCGATTTTATATCATTGATGGAAGACGCGATCTACGACGACCATGTTGCTTGGCAGCGTGCATGTCGTGCTGTCGCGTCGGACTGTCAGTTCACACCATCATCAAACATTGGCACGGTACCATATGAGCAACAGGCGGTGTGGTGGAATGAAAAGAACAACCCACTGATCGGTCATTGGGCAAAGGGTCGTGGCGTTGTGTACACGATTGACGAGAATGTTCTGTCAAAATGGCGGATTCACTTGAAAAACGGTGAAAAAGTTGAAGCTACAGGCGTCGATCGCTATGAAGCAAAAATGAAACTGACAGCAGCACAAAAGAAGGTTGGTGTTGAGAAGATTGAACGGATCGCTTTCGCTGTCAGCGAATCAACGGATGACACTCGTCTGCCAACAAGCGTAATTTCTGAAATCACAGGCCTGATCCGTAAAGGTGCAAAAGACCTCCAACAAGCATGGAAGAACGTGTTTGAACTCGTCCATACAGCGTACCATGTTGCTAACGTCAAGCGTCCCACACCTGGCCAAAAGGGAGCGTGGAAACAGTATGAAGAACTGTTGCGTGTTGGCGTCAAGGCGCTGGCAGACAACCGTGGGATGTCTGGCGAGTGGAGAACGTCAAAGGCTGCGTTCAGAGAGCATGCGGATACATCAGCTCTCGAACAAATCCTCGAGGAAGCATCGGGAACGCGTAGCCATCGGATTTTCGTTCGTGTTAAATCGATCGGGTTCGATGACGCTGAGCGTGAATACGAAGTGGAAGCTGGATCAATGGATGAAGTTGTTCAGTCGTTTATGGCGCAAGCAAAGCGTAATGGTCGCCACGTTCGTATAGAACCTGTTGCAGCAAACCAGATGAAACTTGTTGTCTATGTCAAAGGTGCAAACAAGATGCGTGACGAGCAGATTATCCAAATCAAAGACTGGTCCATGTAAAATCTGTTGACATATAAGTTCCGTTCGTTGTATAGTGTGAAAACACTCGGACGAGAACTATATGAACAAACAACAAATGGAAATGCTCAGCGTTAAGAGCGCGATTGAGCGAACAGCGAACGGTCTGATCGCACCGTTCTCGACAATCCCTAACCCAAACGCTGATTTGCTGTACGACGAAATCTGTCGTTACGTGGCCAGTCTGTTTGCTAGCCGTCAGATTGACCAAGACTACCGTGTTGCTCGTCAAGCTGCAGGCAACATTCTCCGCACAGAAACAACACACAAGCCTATCCTTCATGGTTGCTAAAAAACTGGCACCGAGTGCGAAATATGTATCAACAAAGCCAGCAAAATCTGTTGCAGCATTCACAGAACAACTTGTGACCGATCTCAATACGCTGCATAATGGTGGGACCGTTACATCACCGCTAACGAAGCGCGCTCTTGAAATCTCAAAGAGACTCACACGATGAAATCGTCTTTGATGTGGTTTGCAAACTTCGCAATGATGTTTGCTATGATTTCTTTGCTAAGCCCCAAAGTTGCAGCCGAGGCAGCAACTCCGTGGGTTGCCTTTTTTGTTGCAAACATGATATACTTGTACGACAGTGCTCGGCATAAAAACTGGCCATGGTTTTCAATGTGTACTTTTTGCAGTATTTGGAACGGCCTTTTGATCGCTTCACGCACTGTCAATGAGCACCTGTTCGATTTTCTAATTCCTGTCATCACATTTTTGGAGAAACTACCTTGACAAACAACACAAACGCGTTTAAACCTGGCGCGCAGCCTCCTCAGTTCTGCATTATCACACCAACTGCGTATCTCGAGAAGTATGCTGTCCAGTCAAAGACCCATTTGGTTCTCGCTCACCTTGTTGATGTTGATGACGCATACGCAGCATTCTACAAACAACGCTCACTTGCCGGCGATCGTCTGATTATGGACAACGGTGCTTTCGAACTTGGTGAGAGTTACGCACCTGACCGTCTAGTTGAACTCGGACACAAGTGTGGTGCTCACGCTCTGGTTCTTGCTGACTACCCGTTCGTTGAGAGCGCGAAGACTGTTGAAGCAGCAAAGCGATTGATCCCACAGGTCAAGGCTGCTGGGTTTGCGACATTCTTTGTTCCGCAGAGCAAGACAGGTGATTTCGAGGATTGGATTTCTGCGTACCAGTGGGCAGCAGAGAATGATGACATTGACATCATCGGTATGTCTATTCTTGGTGTACCAAACGCTATCCCACACATCCCAATCGCATACGCTCGTGTTGTGATGACGCAACTGCTGATGGATCGTGGTCTGCTTGCCAACAAGCATCACCACTATCTCGGTCTGAACAGTGCTCCTAACGTCGAGATTCCACCACTGCTTGCTCTCGGTGCTCTCGACACATGCGACAGTTCTAACCCAACATGGTGCGGAATCAATGGGATCCAGTACAACGAAACGTACTCTGACTGGATGGGGATCCAGAAGAAATACCTACGCGAAGTTGATTTCAACGAGCATTTCTCGAAGAAGGCTCACATCCACAAAGCAATCCAAACAAACATCGATATGACAATGGGACTGTTCAATGGCTAACATGGAGATCAATGTCCGCCGTCTGTGGGACAAAACTCTGTGGCGAAACAACACGGATAACTACAACTATTCCACACTGTGTGAAGGATACATTGGTGAAATCATTGCACGAAAAAAACAATGGTCTGTAGATGCGATCACAGTTGGTTACGACAACCGTTACGATCTAGTGTTGGCTGGTCGCAAGGTTGAAGTCAAGGTGTCGTCTGGCTATCTGTTGAAGATTGAGTACTGCCGACAGAACCGCAAACTATCAGGGATCTCTACAACAGAAGCGGATTGGCATGCAACGCTAAACACAAGCCGGAACGGTGATGGCAAACTGCGGCTGATCCCAACCGAGTTGCTGATTGAACAACTGTACATCAAGTTGGAACAGGGCGAGTCTCGGTTTAGCGAAGGCGTCAATGGCGAACAGGGCTACTACTACGTCAACATCAATCCGTATGACGACTTGTACAACAACGACGGATGGGTGTGCAACATTCCGTTCCGAAACGTAACAGATCCTGACGGAATGCTGAACGTTGTTTACAATCTAGGACCAGCGCCACAAGAGTGGAGCCACTCAATCACTGCACGGTTGCACAGAGAGTTGACCGTTGGATGAAAATCGTTTACAATACAACTATAACAACAAGGAGAATAGTATGAAGCATATTATGGGAGAGAATTCCAAGTCGAGCCTAACGGCAGTTCAGGAAGGCGACGTTCAGCCAAACGCAGTTGATCTGCGGCTCGGCAAAGTATTCAAGATCAAAGATGCTGTTTTTGAAATCAGCAATGAACACAAAAAACACAGAGGGAGTTTTGAGATCCATCCAGACCCTGATGGGTATTACACGTTGCAGCCAGGGTCATACGAAGTTGTGATGGAAAACATCATCAACGTTGGTGAAGGTGAGGCTGGCTGGGTGATCACTCGTTCAACGCTGAACCGTAACGGTTGCTTCTTGACATCCGGTTTGTACGACACAGGATACAATGGTATTATGGCTGGCGTGCTGCACGTCAACATCGGTACAGCACGGATCAAGAAGGGCACGCGGATCGGTCAATACCTCAATTTCAACGCCGAGGCGCTGCATAAGTATGACGGCGACTACGGTATCGGCAAAGCACACGATGCAAAATATGTCAAGGAGGGCGCATGAGCCAGGTTCAACCAATCACATACAAGTGGACAAGCACGAAAGAATATGTTGATGCATTCCCATGCGCATATAGGCAATTCCGTGCTGACAGTCATTGCAATCTGATCCATGGCTATGCGTTCAGCATGCGGTTCTTTTTCGGAACCAATGACCTCGATGTTCGCAACTGGTGCGCCGATTACGGTGGGCTGAAAGAACTGAAAAGCATTCTGCAAGACCAATTTGACCACACTCTGCTTGTTGCACAGGACGATCCTGAACTAGAGACGTACAAACTGCTTGAGCAGAAGAAGATGGCAAAGTTGACGATCCTTCCGCGCCTTGGTTGTGAAGGTCTCGCCGACATGCTGTACAAGTTCGTCAATGGCGTGTATATTCCCGACTACTGGGGCCCTGGTGAAGCAGAGCGTCTGTGGTGCTATCGCGTCGAAGTTCGCGAGACTCAAGCAAATATGGCTTGGCGCGAAGGGCATCGCGAGTGGGGCGAGGATCTGTTTGCATAAGGAGAAAAATATGGCAGATAAACAAGTACAAATTTCCGCAGTATTGTTGGAAGAGTTGGTGATTGGAGCACAAAACGTTGCAGAACTTGCTCGTCCACAAACGGACGGCGAGAAAGCAGAAGTTGCTCGGTTGAACAGAGCAGTATCTTCTGCTGCAACGATCCTTCGTGGTTCGCTCGGCCCGCAGTCGTTTAGTGGGAACGAGACGGGGCATTTTCACATTGATCCTACTCGCAGCCAGTTTATATGAGACACTACTTTGAACCGCAATCGCAACAGAACGAATACACGTACTACGAGCGATACGAAAATCCAGACTCAATCGTGAAGTCAGAACTGTATGTTCGTTCAGTTGCGCCAGAAGATGTTGATGTGCTCGCATCTGAGTTTCGGTTTGTTGAGTGGATCTACGATCGTCGGTTTGGATACAATTTCCCAATCCTGGAGCGACTGTGATGACGTTAGACGAAGCGTTTGCAGGACAGAGACCGTCAGAGACAACAACGTTGTTTTATCTTGAGTGCAGTGATGTGTATCCTGAAGGCGACGGCATTCCTGTGTCTGTTGCAGAAATGAAACGAATCAATGCTGACACCTTGTCAGCAATGGATGGTTTGGTGTTTGTCAGCATGATGGACAACATTCCTGTGTTTAAGATTCCTGGTACGGTGACTATATGAGCAATAATAAGCCGAGAGGCTACTTTGAAAAGGTGTTAGTGATTGACACCGAGACGAGCGGGATGGCGTTCGGGACAGATGATCCGTCGCACAATCCAACGACGGGTGAAACGTACCAAATTGTCTCTATCGGCCTGATTGTTGCCAGCGTTGCAACGTTCAAGCCCGTGGAAGAACTGTACCTGGAGATCAAGTGGGACGGCGAATCGAAGTGGAGCAAAGAGGCTGAGCGTGTCCACGGTCTATCGTTAGAGCATCTTGAGGCCCATGGAATGGACCGACAAGATGCAGTTGCTGAAATCGGCAACCTTGTTCTGAAGTACTGGGGACCTGATGTGCCGATCTGTTTACTTGGACACAACGTTGCTACATTTGACTTGCCGTTCTTCAAACGATTGATGCGTAGTGAAGGGTTGGAGTTGAAGTTTGGCAACCGTTATATTGATACAAACAGTATTGGGATTGCCACGTTTGGGACATTCAACAGTGACGATTTGTTCGCAGCTGCCGGATTGCCTGTACGCGATCCATCAAAGCACAACGCTCTTGCCGATGCGCAGATGGCACTAGCATCTGC
>Ga0194136_1000360_pt1 | contig 24182 bp, 18 predicted proteins | sample TARM_MetaG_T3A_1_FD_134023 | JGI IMG/M metagenome (GOLD analysis project Ga0194136, IMG submission 134023) | Freshwater microbial communities from Pennsylvania, USA, analyzing microbe dynamics in response to fracking - TARM_MetaG_T3A_14 (version 2) | ecosystem: Environmental > Aquatic >...
CTTGATCTCCTACTAATAATGATTTGAAAGTAACGTCATCTACGATACCAACAACAAATCCATTTTTTGGTTCAGCTTGTGCCAAGTTGTTGTAAACAGCTATTACTTGAGCTGGAGTAGTATCTTTTGAAGATAAACCATATCTTCCACCTACTATAAGAGGTGCATTTTCTTTACCATAGAATAATTCTACTACATCTAGGTATAAAGGCTCTCCATTTGCTCCTGGTTCTTTAGTTCTATCTAATACAGCTATTCTTTCTACAGTTTTAGGTAAAACATCCATAAAGTATTTAGCTGAGAATGGTCTATATAAGTGAACTACTAACAATCCAACTTTTTCACCTTTTTTATTTAAATAATCTACAGTTTCTCTAATAGTTTCTGTAACTGAACCCATAGCTACTATAACATTTGTAGCATCTGCCACGCCATAGTATGTAAATGGTTTGTAGTCTCTTCCAGTAACTTTAGATATTTCTGCCATGTAGTGAGCTACTGCATCTGGTACAGCATCATAAAATTTATTTTGTGCTTCTCTAGTTTGGAAATAAATATCATCATTTTGAGCCGTTCCTCTAGTTACAGGATGGTGAGGATTTAATGCTCTATCTCTAAATTCTTGTACTGCATCATAATCTAATAAATTATCATAAACTTCATAATCCATTACTTCTACCTTTTGAATTTCATGAGAAGTTCTGAACCCATCAAAGAAATGCATAAATGGAACTCTTGTTTTGAATGTAGCAAGATGAGCTACTCCAGCTAAGTCCATAACTTCTTGTACAGAACCTGTAGCAAGCATTGCATATCCAGTTTGTCTTGCTGCATAAACGTCTGAATGGTCTCCAAAAATAGATAATGCTTGTGCAGATAATGATCTAGCACTTACGTGAATAACACTTGGTAATAATTCCCCAGCTATTTTGTACATATTAGGTATTTTCAATAATAAACCTTGTGAAGCTGTATAAGTAGTTGTTAAAGCTCCTGCTTGTAACGAACCATGTACCGCTCCTGCTGCCCCTGCTTCTGATTGCATTTCTACAACTTTTACAGGTACACCAAATAAATTTTCATGTCCTTTTACTGACCACTCATCTGTATACTCAGCCATTGGTGAAGATGGTGTTATTGGATAAATTCCTGCTACTTCTGTAAAAGCATATGATGCCCATGCAGCTGCTTGGTTTCCATCCATAGTTTGCATTTTTTTTGCCATTTACCTAAACCTCCTGTTTATATTATGTGATTTATTTCTTAATGTATTTCTTTCACACATTTAGTTATACTGTATTTTTTGAAAAAAGTCAATTTTTTAATGCCAATTATTTAGAAGAAATTTACTAAATAATTTAACAACATTTTTTTCACTATACTTTTTTTAAATACTTACTATCAACATATACAATATAGCATAAATCCATATATTGTCAAGTGCAAATTAATTAAAATTAACTCCAGTCATACAAAATTTCTGCTAAATTTCTTTACTAGTCCTTATTTTTCTACATTTATACTTTATCAAGTTTATTTGTTCTATATTTTATTTATTTTAATATAAACAGAACATATTGATATTTTTATAATCAAACATTTATTTTAAACAAATAATATACACTTACTATAATAATTTTATTTATTTTTTGTAAAACTATTATATTTTTATCTGTAATTTCTTTTTAAAAATCAAATGTTCGTGTTCTATTTTAGTTCGTGATATAATTTTTATAAAAATTTATTTTTATGCCTTTTTTAACGAAACTTGTAGTTCTTTTTGGATTTATGCTGGATTTTTAGCTAATGTTAAAATTATATTTAAATACAAAAAGTAGAACCACTATGGATTCTACTTATTATATCTCACTATTTTTTTAAAACTCCAACTCTACCATCTATAACTTTATTTGTTATTCCTTTTTCTTTAATATGATTTGCCAAAATTTCCTCTAAACTTTCATATTCTCCAACTACATTTTTCTTTGCAAGCATAGTATATTCATCTCCGCCTGCTGCCATAAAGTCATTTGTAGCTAGCTTATAAGTTTTTGACATATCAATAGCTTGTCCATTAGTTAAAGCTAATTTAGTTACTTTTGAACCTTCTTCTTTAGTAGGATCAAATTCAAATCTAATTCCAGCGACATGAGGGAAAGCTCCTCTTGTTCCAGGATAAGCTTTAATTCCATTTTCTATTGCATCTTTTATATCTTGTCCTGTTACTTCAATTACCATTACATAGTTCCCAAATGGCAATACAGATACTATATCTCCTCTAGTAATCGTTCCTTGAGCAATTGAATTTCTTATTCCACCACCATTAGTAAGAACAACATCAGCACCTGTTTTTTCTAATACAGCCTCTGTAATCAAGTTACCTAGATTAGTTTCTCCAGCTCTTACTGCATTTCTTGAACCCTCTAAAACAGTATCACTTTTACCTACAACAACACTTGTTATTACTTCATTTTTAGCGTCTACCTCTGCTATTACTTTATTTACAATTTCACTTTCTGCTACATTTTCCATTGCATAATCCTTAGTAATCAAACTAGCATCAGCTAAAGAAATTCCATCTGCACCTATTTTTACTTCTACCTTACCAAGATTTTTGTCATAGTATCCTGCTTGAACAATTAAAGTCTCTCCTATTTGTTCTCCATTTTCTAAAGTACTGTGGCTATGACCATCAACTATCATATCTATTCCACTTACTTCTGTAGCTACTCTATAACTTGTATAATATGAATCTTCATCTATTCCCAAGTGAGAAAGTGCAATTATATAATGTACCCCTTCCTCTTTCAAAGCTTTTACAGATTCTCTAGCTGCTTCAGAAGGATTTGTAAACATAACAGCTTCTACGTTATTTGGATTTGTTTTTTGTAAAGTTTCAGGTGTTGATAAACCAAAAATCCCTACTTTAACACCATTAGGAAGTTCTTTTATTATATATGGATAAAATGCAGTTTTTCCATCAGCTTTATAAGATACATTTGCTGAAATCAAAGAAAAATCCATAGTTTTTGACAATTCTTCTAGTCTATCTAAACCATAGTTAAAATCATGATTTCCTGGAGCCATAGCAACATAATTCATTTTATTCATTACATTAACTACCGATTCTCCTCTGCTAAGAGCTGCAAATACAGTTCCATGTATAGTATCTCCTGCATCTAACAAAATTACATTTTCACTATTTTCTCTTTCTATATTTGCCAAAGTGTGTAATCTAGCATAACCCATTCCATCATATTTTCCAGCTTTTACCCTACCGTGAGTATCATTTACATGTAATACAGTAAATTCAACATCTTTCTCAGGCACTAATTTTTTATGAGTTTCTACAACTCTTTCTATTGTTTGTGCTTCCTTTTCTGATTTAACAGATTTTTGACCACATGCAGATAAAGCCACTATTAATGATGCAATTGCTAAAACTTGAAAAACTTTCTTATTTATTTTCATTTTTTCCCCTCCAAATTTTTATTTATAACAAACACCGCAACAAATGCTGTAAACGGTACTGTAAATACAATTCCTATACTTCCTGCCAAAGCCTGTATTATTTCCACAGATAAAGCTGGCATGTTTATTAATTGTGTAAAAGTCATTCTATATCCCCAAGCCATTAAAAGTAAATTAAGGGAGCTTCCTACAAAGGCTAAGATTAAAGTATTAATCATTGTACCCATTATATCTCTACCAATATTTAGGCAAGACTTGAAAAGTTTTTCCTTGTCTTTAGTATTATAAGATAACTCCTCTGCTGAACTAGCTATCGACATAGCAACATCCATTACAGCTCCCAAAGAAGCTATAAGCATAGATACAAAAATCAAACCATTAATCTTCAATTTATAATCTGCTGTTAGATATAAAATTTGAGTACCATGTTCTTGATATATAGCAGATGATTTTGTTAAAGTTCCAAAAATATAAGCTAAAAGTCCTGCTAAACTTATTCCTCCAATTGTTCCTATAATCGCAACTAAAGTTTTTTTATTATAATCACTAATCAACAAAAAACTAATAACTATCAAATAAGAAATTATAATAATAGTCCAAAATATCGGATCATAGGCTCTAAAAATTAAAGGAATTAATACAAAAAATAATATAACTCCTGCATAAGCTAGTGCAAGGATTGACCTCAATCCCTTGCCTCTACCTAAATAAGCTACTATCCCTATAAAAATAAAACTTAATAAATAAATAAATGTATCATTCTTATAGCTATACAACCATATGGAATAATCTCCATTCCTCTCTCTAATTGTAAATATTGCTTTCATATTAGCCTTAGCAATAATATTTCTTTCAGCGTTAATTGGATTTTGTATTATAAATTCTTGCCCTTTTAAAGTTCCTTGATTTATTTTAATTTTCAATTCTTGTCTACCTACAAATCTACTATCATACAAATCATGTTTTTCAATTTTTTCTTCAAGAACTTCCAAGACAATCCCATTAACATAATCATAAGAAAATATCTTCTCAATTTTTATGTTGGAATTTACTTTAAGAGATATTGAAACTATTGGAAAAATACTAAGTATAACAAATATTGCGAAAAAATTTCTTCTTATCATCGAATCAGACTTCCTTTTATTTAAAGGCTCTCCCCCTAGGAGAGCAGTCACATAGTGACTGTGAGGGCATTGTCAAACCTTCCCTTTAAATTATGTTTTTCAATTATAGGAACAGGCACGCCTGTTCCCTACAAAAATTATTAACCCTTAACTATTAACTTTTAATTGCTTTTATAGTTTCTATTTATTGATTCTACATTTAAAGTTCTTCCATCTGCTGATTTTGGTATTACTATTTCACCTTTTTTAATTTTTTCATAAATACTTGCTTTTTCAGGATAATCTAAGTTTATACCTGTAATTGACCAGTTATTATTAGTTATAGGTTCTAGCACACCATTTTTAACCTCTTGAGTATATCTAGTGATTAAATCTCTAACTCTTCCACCATCTTGCCATTTTTCATAAGAATCAAAATACTTATCTTTGTCTGTAACTAAACCTAAATTAGTTAAAGTTCCAAATCTATAGTTATTTACTGCTAACTTATATATTTTATTTGGGTCAATTTTTTCACCTTTTAATCTAGCATTTTCTATTCTATTACCTGCTTCTTTGCTCAAATTAATTTCATAATCTATTCCAGCAAACATATCATAATTATAACCTCTAACTTTTGGATTGAATGAAACAGTTACATCCCCTTCTTTCCAAGTATTATAGTATGATGCAGACCATTCCATAAATTTTAATAAATTTTCACCTGTTATATTAACACCCATCAAGGTATTAGTAAATCTATAAATATTTGCAACGTCTTTTTTCTTAAATTCTCCAGCTTTTAAATTTGAACCAAAAGTAAATAAAGCTGCTGAGGAAATTTCTGCATCTGTATAATACATTTGAACTTCATTAATCAAATCAATAACTGCATTATTTTCCATTTGTGCTCTTGGCATAGTAGTTACTATATCACTACCTGTTATATAATCTACACCTTTAATAAAGTCTTCTGTAATTTTTCCAATTACTTGATTAGAATCTGCAATAGATTGCTCATGTACAAAATTCATTTTATCTAATAATTCTTTATCTGCTTCTACCTTTTTAGTATCTATATTTTCAGCTTTAATATCCAAAACTTTCCATTGACCATCAATTTTTTCTACTGCTATTTCAGCTTTTGCCAAAGCTCTACCGTAAGCTCCTGGTTCTAATATAGTTACTCCATTAACTTTTTCAACATAAAGAGCATGTTCGTGTCCACCAAAAATTATATCAAATTGTGGAATGGCATTAGCTACTCCATAAATTCCTTCTCCTCCATAGTCGTCTCTTCTACCTAAGTGATAAGCTCCAACTAAAATATCATATTGTCCTTCTAGCGATTCAACAACTTTCTTAGTAGAACTTAATACTTCTTCAAATTGTAAACCTTTAAAATGGCTTGGGCTAGAAGCTTCCCACATAGGAACATATGGAGGTATCATTCCTACAACAGCTACTACAGCACCGTTTACATTAAATAATTGATAAGGATTTACAAAGTAACTTCCATCTTTTTCATTATAAATATTAGCTGATACAACTGAACCATCAAAATTATTAATATTTCTAACTATAAATTCTTTTTCAAAATTAAATTCATGATTTCCTATAGCCCAAATATCATAGTTCATATGATTCATAGACTCAACCATAGGATGTGTATCCAAATCATTAAATAATTCTGCACTATTATCTTGCACAGTATCCCCTATGTCCATAAGAATTAAATTAGGATTTTTTTCTCTCTCAGCATTTACTAAAGTTTGTGCCTTTGCAAAACCTGCTCCTTCTACTACTGAGTCAGTAGCATATTCATACGGATAAATACGACCATGCATATCTGCTGTGGCTAGAATAGTAATAGTTTGCTTGTCAAGACTTTCCTGTCCTTTAGTGATAATATCTTGCCCCTTGTTTACCACCTCTGTCTCTAATTTTGTACTTTGCGATACATTTTGTGCTTTTGTTCCTTGATTTATATTACAGCCAATCAAAGCAACAAATAAGCTAGTTAAAACAAGAACTTTTTTTAACTTCATTCGTCTTCCTCCTTCTGTATTTTAATGTACTTACTGCTACCATTGAAGTAAATGGAACAGTTAATAAAATTCCTATACTACCTGAAAAAGCCTGAACTGCCTCTATGGCAATCATTGGTATATTCATAAATTGGGTGTATCTCATTTGATAACCCCATATCATCATTATCAAAGTTAAAGAACTTCCTGCAAAAGCCAAAATTAAAGTATTGGTCATTGTTCCCATTAGGTCTTTACCAATATTCATAAGAGATAAAAATAAATCTTTTTCTTTAATTTTTGGGTTTTGCCTTATAAGTTCATCACTAGCACTAGCAATGGACATACTAACATCCATAATAGCTCCAAGAGAAGCAATTAAAATTGCTATAAACATCAGACCTTTTATTTTTATTTGATAATCTTGTGCAAGATAAAGAACTTGCTCTCCATTTTCCATATTTACCCCATTTAAACTTGCTAAATTACCAAAGGCATAAGACAAAATTCCTGCTGTAATTATTCCAAAAAAAGTTCCAAGAATAGCAATTAAGCTTTTTTTATTGATTCCACCAATTAATAAAAAACTAATAAATATAATAAGACTGACTATACTGATAGCCAGAGGGATGGGTTCATAGCCTGCAAACAAAAGAGGAATAAGAACACAAATAAGCATAATACCAGTAAAAATCAAAGCAAGTATCGACTTAAATCCTTTCAATCCACCTAAAATCAAAATTAAACTAAGAAAAATAAATATCAAAATATGTGTATAAATACTCCTGTGATGATTATATAACCAAACTACTTTTTTATCATTACTTTCTCTCACAGTAAAAATAGCTTTCATATTTTTCTTTGTTAAAACATTGTGCCTTTTACTAAGAGTATTATTTATATTAAAAATTTCTCCTTTACTAGAGCCTTCTAAAATTTCAACATTTATATTTTGTCTACCTAAAAAACGCCCTTCTACCACAGGGTCTTCTTCTATTTGCTCATCTAAGACCTCTATTATTCTACCCTTAACAAACTCTTGATTAAAATAAGGTTTTGGTCTAATGGTTTTTGAATAGTAATTAGATATGAATACAACAAAGCAACATAATATAACAACAAAGCAAGAAAAATAAGTATCTTTACGCAAATTTCAACCTCCAAATTGTAACCGATTACTAGAACTTTTAATTTCTAATACAAAACAAGTATACGATATTTCAGAACATTTTGCAATAGTTTCTATAATATTTTTTTGTATATTATTTATTAAAAAGCAATTAGTATTTAGGAATGAGGAATTAGGAGTGGAAGAATTGAGAATTGAAGGTAATCACAAAGAAAAGAGATAAAGAGAGACACAAAGAAAGCAATTAATAGTCAATAGTTAAGAAGTAATAATTTTTGTAGGGTGTTTGCCGTGGGCAAACCCTTTGAATTATCAAGTGTAAATCAATGTTAATCTCGTGGCTAAAAAATATTTTTATTCATAAAATTAGCGACATTCGGTGCAAAAAATCTTTAAAACCCTTTAATCCTGTATATCTTGTAAATCCTGTCAAAAAATTATCAAGTGTAAATCTGTGTTCATCTCGTGGTTAAAAGCTTTTTATTCGTAAAATTAGCGAAGCTACTGCATAAATTCAACTAAAGAGCTAAAGCTCTAAGTTTCATTCAATTCGGTGCAAAGCCTTTTAAAACCTCTTGCAACGAATTACTCGAATTTTGCGAATAAATTCTAAAATTACTTTTTTATTTATGATTATATACAAATTATCATGTAGTTTTGCAACTAGCTAAAAACTTTATTTAAAATATTGGGGCTATAAAATTTATCATTAAAATGCCAAAAAGAAAAGGGATTTCCCCTTAATTTGATGGCATTTTAGAATATCACTTCATCATTTTCATAAAATCTTCTTCGCTAATAATTTTTATAGTTCCTAATTCCTCTGCTTTTTTTAATTTTGAACCTGCATTTTCACCAACAATTAAATAATCTAATTTTGAAGAAACAGCAGATACATTAATTCCACCAAAACTTTCTATAAGTTCTTTAATTTCATTTCTTTTATAATGTAATAATTTACCTGTAAACAAAAAATTCTTTCCTTTAAACTCTTCTTTATAATTATTATGTTCTTGTTTTTTTAATTTAAAGTTAATACCATACTCTTTTAAGTTTTCTATAAGTATTAAATTTTCTTTATCTTGAAAAAAATTAAATACAGAATTAGCTACCTTATCTCCAACCCCATCTATTTCCAATAAATTTTCGATAGACATTTTAGCTAAATTTTCTATATCAATACTAGCTTCACTTAATATCTTGGCTAAGTACTTTCCTACAAAAGGAATCCCAAGAGCATAAAGGCATTTATCATAAGGTCTACCTTTACTATTTTCTATGGATTCTAATAAATTTTCTACACTTTTTTTACCCATTTTATCCATACTTTCTAACTCTTCTTGATAATCCTTCAACTTATAAATATCTAATATATTTTTAATTTTTCCTATTTCTATTAATTTTTCAATAATTCTGCTTCCTAAACCATCTATATTCATTGCATCTCTTGATACAAAATATTCAATACTTCTTTGAATTTTAGCTGGACAGACTTTATTTGGGCATTTAATAGCTACTAAACCTTCTTCTTGAACTAATTTAGTAGAACATACTGGACATATTTCAGGTATTACAATCTCTTTTTCAGAACCTGTTCTAAGCTCTTTAATACTCTTTATTACTTGAGGAATTATTTCTGCTGCTTTTTCTATAAAGACCATATCACCAATACGTATATCTTTTCTAGTAATTTCATCAAAATTATGCAGACTAGCTCTTTTAACCTTACTTCCAGATACTTCTACCTCTTCTAGTTCTGCTACTGGAGTAACAGTCCCAGTACGCCCTACTTGAAAGCTAATATCTAATAATCTCGTACTCACTTGCTTAGCTGGAAATTTATAAGCTATTGCCCATCTTGGACTTTTAGTAGTATTTCCTAGTATTTTATGTGCTTCATATTCATTTACTTTAATCACCAGTCCATCTGTTTCATAGTCTAATTCATTTTTTCTTTTCTCCCAGTAATTAATACTTTTTTCCAAGTCCAAAATATTATTACAAATATTATAATAAGAAGTTGTTTTTAATCCTAGCTTAACGAGGTAATCTAAACTTTCACTATGTTTATTAAGACCTAGTTTTTCTCCGTCAACAATATGGTAGAAGTAACAATCTAAATTTCTCTCTTTAACTATATTTGCGTCTAATTGTCTCATTGTACCACTAGCAGCATTTCTGGGATTAGCAAATACTTCCTCACCCTTTTCTAATCTAATTTTATTTATTTTTTCAAATTCTGAAATAGGAAGAACTATTTCTCCTCTAACTTCTATGTCAACTCCTTCTTTTAAAAATTTTGGAATAGACGCTATTTCCCTTATATTTTCTGTTAAATCTTCACCAACAGCACCATCACCACGACTTAAACCTTGAATTAAACAGCCTTTTTCATATTTAAGACTTATACTAAGACCGTCTAATTTTAATTCTAAAACATATTCACTATCTTTTCCAATAGCCTTTTCTACTCTTTTTTTAAAAGCTTCTACCTCTCCAAGATTATAAGTATTTGAAAGACTAAGCATAGGGTATTTGTGTTCTACTTTTTGAAATTTAGTATCTTTTAAGCTTGAACCTACATTTTGACTAGGACTTGCCAAGTCCTTATATTCAGGATATTTATTTTCTAATTCTTCCAATTCTTTAAGTAATTTATCATATTCCATATCAGATATTAAACTTTCATTTCTAGTATAATAATAATAATTATGTCTTTCTATTTGTTTTCTTAAATTTTCTATTTTTTCTTTTGCTTCCATTTATTCCTCACTTTTATAATCAGATTTATTTTATTTTATCATATTTAACTATACTTAATCAATATTCAAATAATTAACACTAAGTAAGTTTTGAATTAGCTTGCCTTATATCCTTAGTAATGATACAATGTGAGTAAAATCAATTAGTATAAAGGTGATTCTATGAAAAAAGTATGTTTTATATTTTCAAAAATTTTATTTGCTTTCTTTATTGCTTCAATAGCCATTGTAATGACTATCAATTCAAATTTAGGCTTATCTCCTTGGGATGTTTTACATCAAGGTATTTCTAAGGTTTCAAATATAACTATAGGACAAGCAAGTATTGGAATTGGTTTATTAGTTGTATTTGTTAGTATGTTTTTAGGTGTAAAAATAGGACTGGCAACTATACTTAATGTTGTAATGATAGGATATTTTATTGATTTTATTATGTACTATAATTTAATTCCTATTTGTACAAGATTACATACTGGGATTATTATGATGCTTATAGGTATTATGCTTTTGTCTTTTGCTACATACTTGTACCTTAGTTGTGGAATGGGATGTGGACCAAGAGATGGTTTAATGGTAGCTCTAACTAAAAGGACTAAACTTCATGTAGGTCTTATTAGAGGTATAATGGAGCTTAGTGTAATGACTATCGGATATTTTTTAGGTGGTTTTGTTGGTATAGGTACTGTAATTACAGCAATAGGTGTTGCTTACTTTATTAAAATAATTTTTAAAGTATTTAAATATGATGTTAAAGCCACAGAACATTTATCCATAAAAGATGGACTTATTTGGATTAAAAAATCTATTAAATATTGATTCAATATTTAACATAAATAAAAAATGTAACTACTTAGCCATGAATAAAATTTCAGCACAAAGACTCAAAGAAAACTAAGACTCACTAAGAAAAACATAAGAAATAATTTTTATATTCTTTTATTTCAAGGCTCTCCCTCTAGGAGAGCTGTCACGTAGTGACTGAGAGGGAATGTTTTCTTTGTGATTAAATATGGTAATACCTGAGTAGTTACTAAAAAATAATGACTTCTATTGCTGTCTATTGGTGGCAAAAAAGTGGAGGGATACTATAAAATTGTATATAGAATTTATCGACAAAATAGAGGCTTATTCGTTTTACAACAAACTCCCACTTACTTAAGTGGGAGTTAATCAGTTAAAGCTTAAAAACTTTCATAGTTTCTAAAAGCTCCAAATATTTTGCTTTTAAATTTCTTGAAACTTCATTTGTTTCTTCTGATATTTCTGCATTTTTTTGGCTAATACTATGGAGTTTTGCAATAGCTACATTTATAAATTCTATACCTTTTCCATGTTCTTCTGAACCAATAATAATATCTTGAGTATTATTATTTATCTTTTTTATTTCTTGTAAAATAAATTCTAAGTCTAAAAGTATAGCTTCTACCATCACTTCTCCAAATTTTATACTGGAATAATTTTTTTCAATAATCCCTTTAATTTCCTTAGCAGAATCTGAACTTCTACGAGATAAACTTCTTATTTCACCAGTAATAACTCCAAAGCCTTTCCCACTAGCACCAGCTCTCGAAGCCTCTACAGCAGCATTTAAAGAAAGTATACTAGTTTGAAAACTAATCTCATCTAAAAATTCTAGAATTAAATTTATTTCATCAGAATTATGTTTGATTTCCCTCATATAATTTTGTAATTCTTCACTAATATCGTTTATTACAGAAGCTTTCTCTTCTGTATAAGCTACAGTTTTTCCTAAAGTCATAGTTTGTTTGGTATTTTGCTCAAATATAGTATTTATTTCTTCTAAAATAGCAGAAGTTTCTTCCAAATATGCAACTTGTTCTGCAGATATATCTGATAATTCTTTGTTTCTATTTTGTAAATTTTCAACAGTATCAAAGATGAATTCCATATTTTCATTAGCATTTTGAATAATATTCCTTAAATTTTTATGCATTTCTTTTATACCTTTTCCCAAAGTTCCAAGTTCATCATTATTAAATATACTCTCATCAAACTCAAGGCTTAAATCACCTTTTTCTATTAATTCTAAATTACTTTTTAATTTGTTTAAAGTTATAAGAATACGATTAGAAACAGTATACAATATACTACTTAACACAATAAAAAATACAGTTGAAATTAAAAAAAGATAAATTGTATTTATTTTTATATTGTTGTTTACATTATCCATTGACAAACCAATATTAATAGCACCTATATGTTCACCTTTAACGAATACTGGTGCAAGAATATCATATACTATAATATCTCTTGTATAATCGTAAAACTCTCCTGCAAAAAACTTTCCATCTCTAGCACCGACAATGCTACCTTCATCATCTAAAATAAGTCCTATATCGTCAGCATCACTAGATGCAATAGCTTGTACATTTTTATCAATAAATAAGGCATATACAATATTATCCCCTTTAGCAAGTTCATCAACTAAGGTTTCATAAGAAAATAATTTAGTTAATTCTTCCATTTTATCTGCAATTATTCCTACTTGAACAAATTCTCCATTAGAAGCAGAAAATGCTCCGAATTTTAAAAACCTTCCTGGACTTGCAACATCTTCTCTAATATCTTCAATCATATCCTTTGCACCATTTAACATTACATTTAATGGATGTGTTTCTGTAACTTTCCATCCAACATAGCCATTTTCTGTAGAATATATAATTTCGCCTTTATTATTAAACCAATGCAATTCAGTAATATTATGTTCTTCTGCTAATTCTAGTAATAATTCCTTACTTAATTTATCTTTATTTCTAACAAGAGATTTTCCCGCTATTCTCATTTTTTCTTCTATGAGTTCATTAATTGTTTCCATAGCAATATGACTTTTATTTATTTCCAAAGCAATTTGTTCTACATATTCCCTGCCTTGTGTACGCATTTGTTTTAATAGAGTGCTTCTAAGTATTATTGAAGAAATAATTGTAATACTTGCTACTGATATAAAAACTATGCTTAAAGGTATTAAAATTAATTTAGTTTTTAAGGAATCTTTTAAAAGCTTTATTTTTTTTATAAATTTAAATTTCACCATAATTTTACTCCTCTGCTTATAGAGTTTTAAGGATATATCATTAATTATAGCTTTATAAGAAAAATAAATCAATATATAAAAAATCTCCCAAAATTAATAGGAGATTCTGTCAACTAAGATTTCACTTTTTTTATTTTGTATTCTTTAGAAAAAAATTTATCTTTTGTTATAATATATTTATATTCATACTCGTAATTTTTCCATAGTTTTGAGGCTAAGGACTTATACTTTAATTCTATAAAATGAGTACATAAAAATATATACAAAAGTAAAAATAAGATTGATATAAATAAGGTGGATAAAATTATAAAAAACATAAAGATACCTCCTAATTAAATATTAACTTCATAAAGAGTATACTTAAAAAAAATTCAAATCCTTTAAAAAAAATAAAAAGGAATATAAAAAAAATGAGTATATACTCTTTGAGATTAAATTGCAAAAAGAGGAGGGAAATATTTATGGATGTAAAGGCTGGAAAGTACTTAACCTTTGTACTAAAAAATGAAAACTATGGAATCCCTATTTGCGTTGTGAAAGAAATTATTGCTATGTTACCTATTACAAAAGTTCCAAAAACACCTGATTTTGTAAAGGGGGTCATTAACCTAAGAGGAAAGGTAATTTCTATTATGGACCTTAGATTAAAGCTCGATTTAGAAGAAAGAGCTTATGATGAAAGAACTTGTATAATTGTAGTAGATGTTCAACAAGGAGAAACCTCTAAACAAATGGGAATAGCTGTAGATATTGTTGCTGAAGTTGTTGATATCAGCGATAAGGAGATTCAAAGTTTAGAAAAAGAAGACGTACAGATTGACGGTGATTTTGTTAGGGGTATAGCAAAATTAAAAGATAAAGTTGTCATTTTATTAGATATACAAAAAATATTAACAACAGAAGAGTTAGAGGAGTTAAAATAAGATTATGTGAAGGAGGAGTAATTATGAAATTAAGTACTAGAATTGGGTCTGGTTTTACAGTTATTTTATTGATAACTATTATTTTAGGAATGGTATCTATTTATAGTATGAATATTGCCAGAAAAAACTCTACTGAACTAAACACTGTAAATGTTAACGCTTTAACTATAAGCAAATCTTTAGAAGATAGCATGCAAAATTTAATGTTTGAAATGAGAGCTTATGGATATAGCAGAGATAAAGTTTTTTATGATTCTGCAATGGTTCATATGAAAGATTTAAAAAATGCAATAAATGATGCTGAAAAAAAATAACTAATTATAATGAATTAAAATTTTTAGATAGAGATATTCAACAAATAAAAATAGAACTAGCTAAATATGAAGAATTAGTTAATCAAACCAACACAATTATAGAAATGAAAATGCCTCTGATAATGAAAAGAATGGAAGTGTCTATATCCGAGTTTTATGTAAATGCTAATGCCTACTTAAAATCACAAAATGATAGCTTAATGATCGCTATTGAAGAAGAAATGAAATTAGAAATTTTAGATAGAACAAATAAAAAAGATTTAATCAATAAAGTAATAGATATGGCTGGAGAAGCTAGGGTCGCTAACCTTAGAGGGCAACTTGACAATAATCCAGCTCAAATAGAAAGGTCTATCAAATTTTTTGAAGATATAGATAAAACTATTGAACAGATTGGAAAAAATACTAGCAAAGATGTAAACTTAAGACAATTAGAAATAATACTTAAAAACACAGGAGCATATAGAGTTGCTATGAAAGAATACTTTGATTCCTTTATTACTTTGGATAATATGATAACAACAAGGGCAGACGTAGGAAATAGGATTTCTGCAATATGTACTGAAATGGCAGAACATGCTCTAAAATCTACAGTAGAAATAGCTACTGAAACTAGTAAAAATGCCATTAATTCTATGAGAACTTTATATGTTGTAGTAGGTTTATCACTTATTATTGGGATAGTAATCGCTTATTTATTGACTATGTCTATAATAAGACCAATAACTAGAGTTGTAGATGAATTAGGTAATGGAGCAGACCAAGTATTCAACGCTTCAGAACAATTATCCATAGCTAGCCAAGAATTAGCAGAAGGAAGTTCTGAGCAAGCTTCTTCTATTGAAGAAACATCTTCTACCTTAGATGAAACTTCTTCTATGGTTAAGCAGAATACAGAAAATACTAAAAAAGCTGCGGACTTAACTCAAAAAGCTAAGGAAATGTCCTTAGATGGAAATGAAAAAATGAAAGTAATGATGGAAGCTATGAATGATATTAAAGGTTCAAGTAACGAAATAGCTAAAATTATTAAGGTAATAGATGATATTGCGTTCCAAACTAATATGCTAGCTCTAAATGCAGCGGTAGAAGCTGCAAGAGCAGGTGAAGCTGGAATGGGATTTGCAGTAGTTGCTGAAGAAGTAAGAATATTAGCCCAAAGAAGTACTCAAGCTGCAAAAGATACTTCTGAAATGATAGAAAATAGCATTAACAAATCTGAAAAAGGTGTAGATATTGCAGAGAAGGTAGCAAAATTCTTAGATGAAATCTATAACCAATCAGGAAAAATAAATGAAATAGTCAAAGAAATATCAACTGCCAGCCAAGAACAAACACAAGGAGTTATACAAATATCTAAGGCTGTTTCTCAAATGGAGCAAGTAACTCAAAGTATAGCCTCAAATGCAGAAGAAAGTGCGGCTTCTTCTGAAGAACTAAATGCACAAGCTGAAAATATGAAACAAATAGTTATAGATTTAAATAGATTTATTTATGGAAGTGATATTATCAGCCATAAAGCTAGTAAAAATAACTCTTTTAAAAAAAAAGGCACTAAACCTTCAAAGGGAAATTATGGAAGTGGAAACAGCAGAAAAACGGTAGAGGTTAGAGCAGAAGATATTATTTCTTTGGAGGATGACCCACTAGATTTTTAGGGGCTTACTAACTGTTGATAAAAGTCTTTCAATTTCTATGAATATATAGTATATGTTATAGAGGTGATAAGATGTTTTATTCAATAGGGAAATTTGCAAAAGCCATAGGCATATCAATCGAAACTTTAAGAAATTGGGATAAACAAGGTAAACTTATTCCAGATAAAATAAAAGAAAATGGATTTAGATACTATTCACAAAAGCAACTAGATGAATATTTAGGAGTGGAAACCCCTAAAAAGCGTATAGTTATAGGTTATTGCAGAGTTAGTTCTCATAAACAAAAAGATGATTTAGAAAGACAAGTTGAAAATGTAAAAATGTATATGTTAGCTAGTTGTAGGTTGCAAGGCAAAAGAGCAAACAAAGCTAAAAAACTGATTAAGGAGTTGATGGAAAATGATTCTAGCGAAGAAGGTTAGGTTATTTCCAACTCAAGAACAGGAAACTAAACTATGGCAATCAGTAGGTACTGCTAGATTTATTTATAATTGGACTCTTGCTAAACAACAAGAAAATTATAAAAACGGTGGTAAATTTATCAAGGATAACGACCTTAGAAAAGAGATAACTTTACTTAAAAAAGATGAACTATCTTGGTTGAATGAAGTTAGCAATAATGTAGCTAAACAAGCTGTTAAAGACGCTTGTAATGCTTTTAAAAACTTTTTTAAAGGCTTGTCTGCTTTCCCAAAATTTAAAAGCAGGAAAAAGTCTAAACCTTCATTTTACAATGATACATCTAAATTAAAAGTTAAAAAGAGCCAAGTGTTAATTGAAAAAATAGGTTGGATTAAAACCAACGAACAAATACCCAAAAATACTAAATACACTAATCCTAGAATTAGTTTTGATGGTAAATATTGGTATTTAGCCGTTGGTATTGAGGAAACTAAACCTAAAGTTAAATTAACAAAGGGAACAATTGGAATAGACGTTGGAATTAAAGAATTGGCTATTTGTTCAGATGGAACTAAATTTAAAAACATTAACAAAACTAAAACAGTTAAAAAATTAGAAAAAAGATTAAAACGACAACAAAAACAAGTTGCTCGTAAATATGAAAATTCAAAAAGAAAGGTAGGTGAAAACCGCTACCAATTCTCAAAGACGCAAAATGTAATAAAGCTTGAAAAACAGATAAAACTTCTACATAGAAGATTATCTAACATTCGGAACAATCATTTACATCAAGTAACTAATACGATAGTGAAAGCCAAACCATCTAAAATAGTTATAGAGACTTTAAATATTAAAGGAATGATGAAAAATAAACATTTATCAAAGGCAATAGCTCAACAGGGTTTACATAGATTAAAGACCTATTTACAATACAAATGTGAACTTTACGGGATTGAATTAGTTGAAGCTGATAAATGGTACCCATCATCAAAACTATGTAGTTGTTGTGGAAATAAAAAAGAAAAATTATCACTATCAGAAAGAACTTATATCTGTGAACAATGTGGAACTGCAATAGATAGAGATTTGAATGCAGCTATTAATTTAAGCAGATACTCAGCTTAATCACTTGAACGATTAAAGTTGAGATGTAGGATTCGTTGTATCCGAAGTAAAGCCCTTGGAGTGCTATACAAACCAAAGTAGCTTTTTGCAAAATGGAGTACGTTGAATAGGGAATTAAACAAGCTTTATTATACTTTTGTAGAGTTTTGGCAACGGATAGGAGCATAATATGACAAAAGAAGAATTTTTTATATTTAGTCGCTTTTTAAGAGATAAATATGGAATAAATTTAAATGAAGATAAGTTACACCTACTCGATTTCAAATTAAAAAAGCTTTTGGATAAATATAATGTTACCTATATTAGAGATTTTATAAGGTTATTAGAAAATAAAAAAAATAAAGATATAATAGTTGAATTTTTAAATGAAGTTACTGTTAATAAAACTAATTTTTTTAGAGAAATTAATCATTTTGATTTTATAAAAAATCACATTACTTATATTATGAATGAAAACAAGAGAATAGGCAAAAATTTAGAGCTTCGAGTATGGAGCTCTGCCTGCTCTACTGGTGAAGAAGCTTATACTCTTGGGATAATCTTAAGTGAATATATGCCTAATGTTAATATTAAAATACTAGCAACAGATATAAGCCATCAAGTATTAAATAAGGCGATAAAGGGAGAGTATCCAAGAAGTATAGAACGAGAAATCCCTGTACAATATCTTGAAAAATATTTTACAAAACATCATGGTCACTATATTGTAAAACCTTTCTTAAAAAAAATGATTAGTTTTAGAGCTTTTAATTTGAAGGAACAGTTTGTTTTTAAAAATACCTTTGATATTATATTTTGTAGAAACGTGATGATATATTTTGATATGGAATTTCAAGAAATATTAGTAAATAATTTTTATAGAACCCTTGAAAAAGGTGGCATGTTATTTATTGGTCATTCAGAAAGTTTGAGCCAAATCAAGCATCATTTCAAATATGTACAACCAACTATATACATAAAATAGAGAGGTAAGAATATGGAAAAAGATACTTATTACTTATATCCAGGTTATATATTCTTTAGTAAAGAACCTTACAAAATAGTAACTGTATTAGGTTCTTGTGTTTCTATATGCTTATGGGATAAAAAGAACATGTTTGGTGGAATGAATCATTATATTTATTCAGATTTTAGAAAAACAGAAGGAAAAGGTATTAGCGGTTCTGTAGCAATACCTCATTTGATAAAATTAATGTTGGATAATGGCTCAAAGTTAGAAAATTTAGAAGCAAGTATTGTAGGAGGGGCTAGTTCAGAAGTTTTGTCTTCTGATGTAGCAGTACAAAATGTAAAATTTGCAAGGGATACTATGGAAAACTATAAAATTAAAATTAACTATGTAAATACAGGTGGCTTTCAAGGTAGGAAAATAACCTTTGATAATTATACTGGAAAGGTAGAAGTAAAATTTTTAAAGGGAAATAGTAAAAGAGTTGATGAAGATGAATAATATTAAAGTTTTGATTATAGAGCCATCAATAAATTTTAGATCAAAACTAAAAACAGAGTTACAAAAATATAAAAATGTTAAAATTAATAGTACGGGAGAATTGAAGCAAGGTAGGGATTTTTTAGTATATGACACTCCTGATGTTTTAGTTATCAGCAAAAATATCACAGAGATGAATATATTAAAATTCTTAAAAAAAGTTTTTAAATATAAGATGATAGCAACCATTGTTACTGGTGATTTTGAAACTGATAAAGATTTAGCACTAGATTTAATCGACTTGGGAGTTTTGGATGTTGTATCTCATACCTTAGAGGAACTACTAACAGAAGAATTATTAAAGAAAATGCTAAAAAAAATCTTTGCTACATCAATTATAAATGTAAACAAAGAAAAACTTTATAAGCATGCAATTATAAATAAAAATTTAGAAAATAAATATAAGTCTTTTAATAAAAACCAAATTATTGCTATTGGTGCTTCTACTGGAGGACCTCTTGCTCTTAGGGAAATCATCAAAAATCTACCAAAAGATATGCCACCAATATTAATTGCCCAGCATATGCCTGGAACATTTATTACTTCTTTTTCCTTACATTTGGATAAAATTAGCAAAATAAAAGTGGTAGAAGCTAAAGATAATGAACTAATAAAAGCAGGAACAGTATATATTGCTCCTGGTGATAGACATTTAGAAATAAAAAGAAAAGGTCCCAATTATTATACGGCATTAACTTTAGATGAACCTGTTCATTTCCAGAGACCAGCAGTGGAAGTTTTATTTAATTCTTTTGCTAAACATGTTGGAAAAAATGCCATAGGTGTAATTTTAACTGGAATGGGGCGTGACGGAGCAAGAGGCTTGCTTAATATGAAAAAACATGGAGCTTATACCATAGGACAAGACGAAGAAAGTTCAATAGTTTATGGAATGCCTAAAGAAGCTTTTGACATTGGTGCAGTTAAAAAGCAAATTCCTCTTGATAAAATACCTATGTACTTATTCAAGTTGACTAGGAGCAAATATTAAAAGAAATTAGAAGTTAGTAGTTAGGAATTAGAAATTTTGTATGGTGTTTGCTGATGGCAAACCCTTGGTAAATTCTTTTGTTTAGCCACCAATCGACACAAATGAAACACAAAGAACACTAAATGAAAATTTAGCTAGTTGCAAAAGATAACCACAGAGCCACAGAAAAATTAGGAGTTTTCACAGAGGAAAACAAAGTCAATTAATATTTAAGAATCAATAAATTTTGTAGGGTGTTTAACCTTGGTAAACCCTTTGAATGAACCACGAGATAGACACAAGATGAGAAAAGCGATTAAAGAACCTAAAAAATAATTGATATTAATCCAGTGTTTCATCTAGTGTTCATCTAGTGGTTAGTTTTAATTGTAAATTGTACATTTTTAATTCTATTTATGTACTCTGAGACTCCGTGGTAAAATTTCATCTGAAATATCGGATGGATACTCTAAAATCATATGTATAATTTATCAATAAAATAAAGGATTAGGAATTTTGCAACAAATTAAATTAAAAATTGGAAAGGAGGAAAATATGCAATTTGATTTAGCAGAATATTTAGATGATTTTATTAAAGAAATTAAAAATCTCTTGATTAAATTCGAGCAAGACTTAGAACTTTTAAAATCTAAAACTTACACTAATGAAACTATAAACGAAATATTTCGTTTGGCACATTCTATAAAAGGAATGTCTGCTACTATGGAATTTGAACATATGGAAAAATTAACTCATAGAGAAGAAGATATGCTCGATAAAATAAGGTCTAAAGAAATTCCAGTGGATGATGATGTTATTTCTGTTTTATATGAAGGATATGAACTTATAAGTTTGCTTTTAGAAAGTATTGAAATAACAGCTACAGAAGACGGCGTTAGTGAAGATAGTGTAAAAGAAGTTCTTGATAAAATAAATAAAATAATGAAAATTGAAGAAACAGAAGAACTTAAAACAGACGATAATTATAAGACTATAGCAACTTATGATATTTTTACTAAAATACTAAATAATTTAGAAAAAACAACTAATAATATTTACTTTGTAAAAATTACAATTAATGAAAACTCTCCACTATTATCAGCTAGAGCTTTTATGATATTAACTTCTCTTAAGGAAAAAGAGGACTTAATTGCTTCAAACCCTGCACTTAATCCTTCCAGCGATAAACTTTTTGAACTACATATTAATTATTTTGAATTTATTTTTTCTAGTCAAAATAATTTAAATGAAATGAAAGAATATTTAGAAAATTTTCCAGAAGTAGAAGATGTAAAAATAAAAAATATAAATTTAGATAAAATTTCTTTTAATTTTGAAGAAAATTTAAATTCTAAGGAAAATAAATCAAATAATAATTTAGAAAATGATGATATCTTGGAATTAATGGAAATAACCAGTCTTGAAGAGGTAGAAGATATTATTAATTATATTGAAACAGATATTATTAATAAGGAACTTGATAAAACTAAGGAAACAATATGTAATTTAGAAGCTACATTTTTATCTATGGCAAAATTTTTCAAAGAAAATGAAGCCTTTGATATGGTAAATCTTTTTGAAAAAATAGATTTTCTTATTATATTCTGCAAAAGTCAAGATGAAGATTTGGAAGATAGAATATTAGATACTTTTATTAAGTTTTTAGATTTACTAAAAAAAGTTTCCAGAGATAGTAAATTATTAATGAACGATGTTTTTGTAGAAAATATAAGAGAATTTTCTGACGATATTGAAAATAAAATATTAGAAGAAAGTGCTAATAAAGAAATAAAAATAGGCGAAATTTTATCACAGAAACATCATATTAGTAAGGCTGAAATCGAAGAATTATTACTAAAACAAAAAACAAAGTATAAGGGTAAAAAATTAGGTGAAGTTGCTGTTGCAGAAAACAAAGTGGAAGCACAAGACCTTATAAAAGCACTAAATATACAAAAACACACTAAAGAAAAGAAAAAAGAAACAAATGAGGAAATGATAAGAATCCCTTCTAGCAAGGCAGATAAACTTCTAGATTTGTTAGAAGAATTAATGATGATTCAATCTCAAGTAGAACAAAATGCAGTAAAAATACTTGATAAAGAAACTTCTTTAGTAAAAGATATATATAAAAGTTTTAGAATCACGAAAGATATACAAAATTTGTCTATTTCTTTTAGAATGATTACTTTACACAGTATATTCCAAAAAGTAAGCATGAATGCTCATGATGCAATGAAAAAATTAAATAAAAAAGTTAAATTAGAAATTTCTGGAGAAGGAACTGAAATTGATAGAATAGTTGGGTCAAAAATAGTAGATCCTTTGTTACACTTAATAAAAAATTCTATAGCACATGGAATAGAAGATGAAAAAGAAAGAGTTAAAAAAGGCAAAGACAAAGTTGGAAAAGTATTTTTAAGTGCTTATAGTGAAAAGGGTTATGTATACATATCTATTGCTGATGATGGCAGTGGTGTAAATACTGAAAGAGTCTATAATAAGGCTTTGGAAAAAGGTCTTATTGATAGAAATAAAAACTATACAGATGACGAAATTGTTAATTTTATTTTCTTACCTGGTTTTTCAACTACAGAAAATATTAATCAAATATCAGGGCGTGGTGTTGGAATGGATGTTGTTAAAACAGAAATACAGAAATTACGTGGACGTATAGTTATGCAGAACCACTTGGGAAAAGGTCTTACTATACAACTTAGGATACCTCAAAATATGACTTCACTTAATGGGACAGTTATTAAAATTAAAGGTAAGAAATATATAATTCCTAGTATTTTTATAAAAGAAGTTTTTAGAGCTGAAGAAGAAAAATTTATAAGCATTGGTGGTAATAAAGATTTTGTAAAACTTCGTGACCAAGTAATCCCTTTAATAAATACAGATAATTTTTTTGATGGACATGGTAGAAGTGAGGTAGTTTTGGTATTAGATGTAGACAATAAACATAAGGCATTACCTATTGATGAAGTAATGGAAAGAAGAGAAATTGTAGTAAAGCCTCTTAGTAACGATTTTGATAATATAAGATACATCATTGGAGCATCTATATTAGGAGACGGAAAGGCTGCATTAATATTAGGAGTAGAAAATCTATTTAAGTTAGCAGAAAAAAATTAGAGCTTTTTTTAAGCTCTTTTTTTCATTTTTTAAAAAATTATCAAATAGAATTATTTAAATTTAAAATAGTCTTTTCTAGAAGTTCTTTAAATTTAAGGTCATCAGCAGGCTCTCTTTTTTTAGGACCTTTAGTCCTTTTACCATTTTGTCTATTCTTAGCGTTATTATGTCTTTGGAATAACAAAGTATCAATATTAAATTTATTATATAAAAAGCCACTTGGATTAATTATAGCTTCTACCTTAGGCATTATTATTGATGCCAAACCATAATCTTGAGTTATAACTATATCTCCTTTTTTGCATATGGCAACTATCTTAAAATCAACAGAATCTGCTCCTCTAGGTACTTGAATCACAGTAAATCTACCGCTTAATTCATGAGCACAATCTATTACTAAAATAAGTTCATAATCATATTTAATTGCCAGTTCTTCACAAGATTTTTTTACGCCCTTTGGACAGGCATCTGCATCTATTATTATTCTCATTAAACCCCCTCAAAAGATTATTTTTCTAATAATTATATCATATTTTTTTTTAAATATACAAAAATACTTAATGTTAAATAATACTAGTTTTTTTACTTGTAAATGTTAGAATTTTAGTATATACTC
>Ga0194136_1000362_pt1 | contig 24006 bp, 30 predicted proteins | sample TARM_MetaG_T3A_1_FD_134023 | JGI IMG/M metagenome (GOLD analysis project Ga0194136, IMG submission 134023) | Freshwater microbial communities from Pennsylvania, USA, analyzing microbe dynamics in response to fracking - TARM_MetaG_T3A_14 (version 2) | ecosystem: Environmental > Aquatic >...
CGAGAAGTACCCGTTGGAGACTGCACAGATTGCCGTGTTCGACCTCTGGATCGGCAATGAAGATCGAGCGCTCAACTTCAAGGCCGAGCTGTCCAATCAGGACCGTGGAGTCATTTTCGCACTTGATCAGGGATCGTCTCTGCTGGCGTGTCGCCGAGGAATTGATGAGTCTCTCGCCTGCCTGGAGCGCGACGATCAGCCGACTTTCCATCCCTTCCAGAAGCTGGTCAACGCCCGTTACTGCGGTGCGATGGTCGAGCGGATCATGTCCATGCCGGACTGGGCGATCCTCTCTGCGACGACCTATGACGACACGGTGGGCAACGTCATGCTGCATGAGCAGTTCGCCACCTATGAGGTGCTACTGCGGCGGAAAAAGCTGCTGGGCGATCTCGTCGATCGGGTGCTGCTCTGACCAAAGGCGGGCCAGGGTCCGCTTGTAGACTGCGGGGAGGCGTTTGACCTGCAGCTCCACCTGGCGAGCCTCTCGCTGGCTGGGAAAGGGCTTGGCGGCAATGAGGCCTTGCGGTGAGTCGAGCTTGGTGAACAGTGCGCCCTGGCCCTTCTGGTGGGCCAGGATGCGCTGATCCAGGCGGGGGGTGACCCCTGTATAGATTCGCTTGCTACGACATTCCAGCATGTAGACGAACCATGTTGCGTCAGTCATCGGCTGTGCCCAGGATGTGCTTGTTACGCTTCTTGATGAACTCAGGATCAAGGCGGCAATGAATGTCGGCAGACAGCAGCTTTTCCAGTTGCACGAGGTGCGGCATCGAAACGCCCATGGCGTGGTGTAATGTTACGCGATCAAGGTTTCCACGCATCATGGCGGAGAAGATGGCCGAGTTTCGCAGGATGCGTGTTTTTCCTTGGAACGCCTTGTCAATGAAATATGGTTGTGCCGGGATGTGTTTGGCAAACAGCTTTATCAGTGACCGCTCTTTGGGTGGAGTCTCTGCCCAATCTGGCTTTATTTCAGAAAGGACTTCAAGGAGTATCCTTTCAATGCTCTTGGGGACGGAAAGCCACGCCCGAGCAGGTTTGATTACGATATGGCCATTTTCGTGCATTTCAATACAGTCGAGGTTGAGCTTCAAGGCTGCGGTCGCTGTCATGCCCATTCGGCATACAAGCCATGCAACAAGATACTCGGCGTCTGTTGTGCGTGAACGGATCTCTGCGAGAAACCGATTAAGATCATCGGGCATCATCAGCTGGAAGTTGTAAGGCGGCTTGGTGGAAGGCTTCGATTTTTTCCTGCCACGGCCATCCTGGAACTTTTGCCGGGTATCAATGAATCGATAAAATCGAAATATTGGCCTGATTTCTTCTTTGGTGCATTTTTCAAAGAATACAACGATGTCTCGTTTTTTCACCGCATCCCAATCGATGATTCCATTGGCATGAAGGTAATGCGCGAGGCGTATCGGCCCTCCCAGTGCTCTGGCAACATACTTTTCAGAACGAGTGTGACCTTTCTCTGTGAGTATGTTGTAGCGCCTTTCGAGTTTTTTCTTGTAGGCATTGAGCTTTCCCCGGAGCCCTTCGGGGAGTTCTTCAGGAATTGATCTGTCCTTCAGCGGAACTCTGATTTCTATGGATGGCAAGAGGGAAATCTGCTTTGCCAGATATATCGAGAGTTCTGCGGATGCCCGTTTAAGCAAGATGTGCCGCTCTTCGGGGAGTAGATCGGCAAGGTACTCTTGCACTTTGGCTTCGGACTGGTCGTGTGCATGACCAAGACCCGCCAGCAGGCTGATGAAGTGCGTCATCTCATTTCCCGACGGTTTCCGGGAGCGTAGAGACTCTGCACATGTTTTCAGCAGGCTGCCATCAGGTTGATTGCTCCAGCACTCGCTTGAGCGCTCTACATTGGAGCGCATGCAGTGGTCAGGGGCAGGGCCGCACCAGGCCGCTCGCTGAAAGCGACCGCCACAAAGCGTGCAGTCCACGATAAGCGGCGGGCGCTTAGTCGTTCTTGATTTTTCCTGCATGGAGGTGCGATACCTTCGGGCCTACAATGTCTTCGTCTGCGATGTTTTTGAGCTGCTTTGCACGGGAGGGCTTTGTGCGCTTGCCTTCATTCTGTGTAGAGACAGCACCATCGGCAGGCCGCTCCTCCGCAGCATCACTCCCTTGCCTTTGAAGTCGAATTACGCCGTATCTGAACGGTTGTAGACGGCTTCTAAGCTCCTCGACGAACTCCTCAGATGCATCGGTGATATTGGTCTCAAAGAGATCGCCAGGGAGGCACTGCAGCTCATTGCAGATAGCCTCTATCATCGAAAGACTCAGCGAAACATCGTCGGATCGAAATTTTCGACTGAGGGCGGTTCTGGTGATTGGCCATCCCTGGTTTTCAGTGAGCCGCTGAGCCATTTCCTCGAAGGTGTTTATGCCTGAGTCTTTCATCAGGACTTCCAGGCGATTGCCCAGCTTGATTTTCATTTCTTGTCAGTCCTCATCATCAAAAAAGCTGCTGAACAGGTCGAGCGGGGCATTTGCCTCGTTCGCGGCATCCAGCGGCGCAGGGTGGTAGTACCCCAGCGTTGTGTAGAGGTTTTTGTGTCGCATATATTTCTGCGCTACCTCTGCTGAGAAGACGCCAACCATATTCGTGCAGCCGGTATGCCTGAGAATATGCGGTGTCAGCTTGTGGTGCATGAGGCCGGCTTTGACCGCCATGCTGTTAAGGCGAGTTCGGAAAGCGTTGGGGTTGATGACGCCACCGCGCTCGCTGGGGAACAGGAGGTTGACAGTCGCATACTCTTTGTCATCGTAGCGACATAGCCCGTTCCCAGAATTTTTCCGGCGGAGGAGGATTTTTTGCCGAATGCTCGACAGATACCACATGAGCAGTTCATAGATCTCAGGCTCACGCATCGGGATAGTTCCCGTTGCATCATTTTTTCCAGTGATGGTAAGCGTCCCGAAATTCTGGAAAGCCTTCATTCTCGGATCGTGACTGGCCTTGAAATCATGCAGTTGAATGGTGACCAGCTCTGATACGCGCAGAGCAAAATGGATTGCGATATGAAACATCACGCGATCACGTTGCAGCGGCAGGAGAGACTTGCTGCGAGCCGCATATGCTGCCTTGATATCGAAGGCAAACTGTTGGTCGATAGCATCAATTTCAGTCGGCGTCAGAGCCCAGGCCTTGGGGCGGGCGGCATTCAATTTATGCCGCTTGACTGCAATGCCATTTTCTTCTGTTACGAACTTGACTGGGCGGACCTTGAAGGTCGCCTGGATTTCGTTGACCCGCTCCATATCGAGCATATAGGCCTGGAAGGAGCGCCAACCCGCACAGTAGACGGCCACAGTGGAGGGGGCCAGCTGGTGGCCGTCCTTGCTCATGCGCGACTCGAAGAAGCGGCTGACGTGGACGGGCTTGAGTTCCCAGGGGGCGACCTGAGCGTGGTTCAGCAAGCGGAAGAGATTGGAGGAGTGAGACTCGACGCTTTTCTTCTTCAATCCGTCCAGATGGAGGAGCTGGGCCTCCCAGTCACGGATCAGGTTGGTAGCGTACACCAGTGCTTCGCCGCCCAAGAAGCTCAGGCTGCGGGCATTGCCGGCTGTTCGGCCACTCTGCTTAGAGGCTGAACTAATGGCTGTGCGGTTTAGGTTCACTACGTTCTCCATGTGCACAAACGTAGCCTAAGTGGTTCATTCGTGCAAGATTTGCACGAACAAATTTTAGCTCTGCTCGCTTCAGCTCATGGATTTTGGGAAAAAGCTCCTGAGCGTGCAAATTCTGCACGATAATAGTGGTGATATTAGATAAAAAACCCCCCACGTTTCCGTGGAGGGCTTCTTCATTTCAGACCATCAAGCTGCCCAGAGGTCAGGGTCGTACTTGAGCTGGAGGTCGGCGTATAGACGGTCGGCTTCCTCCCAAGTGTACTTCCCTTCCTGTACAGCAGTCCGAAGCGCAAGCGCCTCGGTTGAGAACTTCCACTCTCGGGTAGCCGAGAGCTTGTCCAGGGTGTCCGGGCTCACCATTTCGGTGTACCCGTTATCGCACAGCTCCAGCAGGGCTTCTTCGGCGCTCGTAAAGGTCGAGTGTCCAAAGAACCCCTTCCGGTCAAACAGCTGGTAGCGATAAGCCCCTTGCTCGCTCGCATCATGCAGGACGAATCCGTACTGATTGAGCGAGTTTTTGTAGATCGCCCCAAAGCCATGCTCATCAAACTGCTTGAACATGCCATCGAGGACAATCTGCTTTGCATCCAGCTCCTTGGCGGCATCCTCAACGAATGAACCAAGGCGCTCAGCGAGCGGTGTAGCGTCTGCAAAGTTTTGGCGCAGGTCAGCAGCACGAATGGCGAACTCCTGGCGCAGATTTTTCGTTTTCATGACTACCTCCTTATTCATTCGCGCCGAGAGCAGTGGGGGCATCGCCACCACGGAACTCCTGGCCATTGAAGAAATAACGCACGCCCTTAGCCGCAATCTGGCGCTCCTTGCAAACATCCAGCTCTGGCTGGGATTTGCAGGTGGCGCTGATGTGGGTTTCTTCTTTCAGGCTGTGCAGGTAGGTATCCACGGCACCCAAGCTGATCCCGGACAGGGCTACAGCCGTGCAGAGTACGATTTGATAACGCTTTTTCATGATGTATCTCCGACCTGTAGAGCGCAGGCGATTGAGGTGTGACGCCAAGTGCTCTAAGGCTTGGCGGGTGTTACAGGCGTCAGCCTGACCAGCTCAAGCCCTATGGGCCTGAATTGATCAGGCCTAGGCCGGGGGGGTTAGAAGCGGAAGTGTTGCGGTTTGAAGCGGTGCATGTGCCCATCGAAAGCAGCACAGCGACCTTTGAAGTCCACCGAGTAGGTGATACGACCACGAACCCAGGAGCGATGGAGGGAAGACCCAACCAGCAGCCTGCGAACGAATCGCGGAAACCCATTCCCAATGAAGCCTCGCTGAAACACGAACTCATGCGCGGAAGCAAACATGAGCCAGACCGCACGGTAACGAACTGCTAGATCGAACAGCCGATCCGCCCAGCGCTTCTTCCAGAAAACAGCCTTCGCTTGAAGGTAAGTCTTCGGTTTCTCGCTGGGGTTGAGGCGGCCCCATACCCACGCTCTGTGGTGACGGGTTCCGGCAAGCAGTCGCCGGAGGATTCTGGGGGTGTATCGCTTGTTTGCCCCATGATCCTGGGCGGCAATTTCCGAGTAGAACGACCAGAAGCTGATCGTGTTCTTCCACTTCGCAAGGATTGATTTCATGTTGATGCTCCGACCTGTTGGGCGCAGGCGATTTGATGCGGCGCCAAGTGCCCAAGGGCTTGGCGTGGATAGCAGGAACAAGCCTGACCAGCACAAACCCTAGGGCCTGATACAAGTCAGGCCCGAGCCGAAAATGAAGCGTTAAGCGGGTAGCGAAAGCTTCATGAGCGCCTGATGGCACTCGCAATGGATTTTGTTGCGAGCATAGCTTGCAAGCCTCTCGATACGAGCGTTGAAGAACTGGTCGAAACTCAGTTCGATCAATGCCCCCTCCTGGATGGTCCATTGAGAGGGGCCGATTTCGGAGAAGCCGGCGCCGTCGCCATAGCGGACAATGTTGCATCCGCCAATTTCGTCGAACCATTCAAAGAACAGATCGGCAGGCCCATCGATCACATCGATCTGGAAATCGGTGCGGTCGGGGTTGCTGTCCATGTGCCCTCGATAGTCCTCATCGTAGGAAACCCCACGATCAACAGCTTGCTTGACGATGCCGCGAAGCACCGTTTGCCGGGAAAGCCCGTTCGCTATTTGCATTTCATTCTTCCGACCTGTGGGCACAGGCAGTGATTGTGGCCGCCAAGTGCCCAAGGCTTGGTGGAGGTAGCAGGTGTTAGCCTGACCAGCCAAGCCTCTCGGCCTGGGTGAGCAGGCCTTCGCCGGGGTGAACCTAGACGCTACAGCGCCCCAACTAAGCAGTTGCCCGGATGGCAACCACAGGAGTGCTGGGAAGCAGTCCGAAGTGCTCCTTAGCCCCATAGCCGCTTTCAGTTTCCTGAGAGCTGCATTCGAGGATGGTGAGAGCCTGATTCGGTGCTTTGCCGTGGCGATCAAACAGGTTCGCTTCGACTGCATAGACGCTGCCGGCGAGGTAAACCTGCATGCCGGCTCGAACTGCGTGTGCAGCGAGGATTTGAGTTTTCATGGTGCTATCCGACCTGTCGGTACAGGCATGTAATGGATAACGCCAAGTCCCGAAGCTTGGCGTTGTGACCGCACTGGGTCTGCACGCCGAGCCTTTAGGCTGGAATGCAGCCCAAAGCGGGGTAGGGGAGGGGATTAAGCGGTCAGCGCAAACAGCGGCAGGGTTGCAGGGCATTCCTTGAGCTGTTTGTTATTCGCCGGCACCGGCTTTCTTGCAGATGCAGCCTTTTCCTCTCGATTCACAGGTTGAGGTTTCGTGAGCGATGACACCAAGCCAGTAACTGTCTTGGCCATCAGAACGCCCACCGCAACGAATGCGCAGTAGATAACCGACTGCCCGAGAACTTCATGGGCTCTGGTAGCGCCAAGTCCCTCGATCAGCTTCTCTGGAATCGTTTTTACGCGTGCATGCTCAGCTGGTGTCATCAGCCGGGAAAGCCGAGGATCATGCGGAGCAACAATGAACGGTTCGGTGCTGCGGGCCTTGGCGTAACCGCGACCTATCACACCACAACCATCTTCCCCACCTATAAGCAGCTGACGCGCAAAGCCCTTACCAGCAGCCTTGTCACGCAGCTCCTTGTCCGCCAAATAGTCGTAGGTTTTCCACATGCCAGAATCGGCAGGGATGACTTCGAGCACATCAGCGATTTTTTCTTCACGCTGGCGCACAGGCACCAACTGGTTGAAGTCCACTGGTTCGCAAACCCCTGGCGTGGTCGCAACCAAGCACAGACGCTTACGCTTCTCCAGAGAACCCAGGCTATGCCCGTCCAGGACCGTCTCACTCAGCTGGTAGCCAAGATGGCTGAGCACTGAGCGGATTACGATCATGGCTGCCGTCGAGGCGTACTCGACAACGTTCTCAAGAATTACCAGAGCTGGATTCAGGACTTTCACCCACTCCAGATAGTCGAAGAACAGCGCTCCAGCAGTAGAGTGTTCCTCTGCGCAACTGAGGTTATTTTTCGCGGCCCCAGACCGTGACGCTCCTGTGCAGGGAACTCCTCCCACCAAAATATCGGTTTGAGGTACGCCATTACCCAGGATGTTCACGTCACGAATGTCGCCGTTGATCACGATGCTGTCGTCACGCCACAACTCAGGGTTGTTCCGCAGAGAGGCATCGATGTAGTCGCCCTCAAGCTCCACTGCGATCTTCACGTAGCTTGCCAGTCCGGTTCGTTGAAAACCTTCATGGAGAGCCGAATCGAGAACACCGCCGCCATGGAACAGAGAAGCGACACTGAGCGGTTCGCCAGTTTTTAGCTTGTTCAGAAAGCGATTTACTCGCTCTTGAACTCGCATGGCGATGTGAGACATGGAAATCACGATGCGACCATTGTTAATGGCCACCCGCAGCTTCGTCCCAACCTCGAATAGAGCAGCGATGATCGAATCGCGAACCTCGATGAGCGGGTATACCCGTTCATTCCTGGTGCGCTTGCTCACGCTGACTGTTTTGCCCGAAAAACCTTGTGGCGCAGGACGCAACTCGATTCGACGGAGCTTTTCACAGACGTTCAGCATGTACTGAACGCCAATCTCTACACCAGCATGCGCCAAGTGCTGTCCTTCCAGCCAAATACGGGGGACAGAGCGGGACTCGGATACAAGGGTGTTGATTACGGTAGTAGACATTTTGAGTGCTCCCTACCCGCAGCGAAACGAAGTTCCTGTCAGGTATGTGGTGGTTGTGCGCGCATAGCGGGGACAAACACCAAGCCCAGGGCAAGATGTTGTCTTGCCACAGGCGAGCGATAGGGATGGTCTGACGATTTCTACCCGCGCCTTCACGATGACGTGAGGGGTTGGGTCTGCAAAAAGGCTTGCGATGACGCAAGGCTAGATGCAGTGCAGGCACATTAGAGAGCTGCATAGAACAACGCATTTGTAACACCGGGCTTTAGGCAAGTAAACCGCTCAGCCGAAGGGGCTGGGCTGCAACTGCATCGAGTTCGGTTGAGCTGGGGCCTTCAATCCCGAGAATGTCTTCAAGTTCAACCTGTTCGAGCCAGCCTCTTGTCAGACCCTAGAATTCCTTCACGACGCCGCTTCCTAGCCTTGGGTTTGGCATTGACAGCTGCGGGCATCACCGGGGTCTACCTCCCAGACGCGGAGGCCACTACGCAGCAAAAAGATTGGCGGCAGGTACTGCTCGACAGAGACAGATGGCTCAGCCTGGAGCGAGCAGCCACTGGCGAAAAAGCTCAATTCAGGTACTACCGATTCGGCTACGGGTTCGAGCGTGAAGGCTACAACATAGCCTGCCATCTACTGCGTGACGTTGAGAGTGGCGTCACCCACCGCATGAATCCGAAGCTCATCGACCTACTGTTCTTGATCCAGGGATGGCTGCGAGTAAATGGCCTGCCGTACCACATAGTCATTCTCAGTGGCTACAGAACGCCAGAACACAACTCTAGGCTGGCCAAGGCAGCAAAGAACTCAGAGCATGTGAAAGGCAACGCCGCCGATATTCGAATCCCCGGCTTGAAAGTCGATGCCCTGACCCGGCTAGCTAAAGCCGTTGGGGTTGGTGGCGTGGGCATCTACTCACGAAACGGGTTCGTCCACGTCGATGTGGGGCGGGTCAGGGAGTGGAAAGGCTAACCGCGTTTCTTGCGGGGCGCCGGACGTTCGGCGCCGAAGCTGTCGGCAAAGGCATTCAAACGCTCCTGGATAGCTTCGTCGTCGCCCCTGGCAATGTCTTCTGGAGAGTCAATTAAGACCGGAATTTCGAGTGCGGATCGAATTCTCACCGCCTCACCAGCTTTCAACCCGCTGACTACTTCCTCGCCCTCGTTGTTTCGCTCGATCTTCCATCCGGGGACGATCCAACCCTTGGCCTCCCATTCTTCAAATCGCTTCTTCTGCTCAGATTTGAAGCGGCGCTTCACGGTCTTGTAGTCAGATTTCGACCCACTGAACTCATGGTATTTTTCGAGCTTGGTGGGGTACACCCCATCGCGATGGGACGCGATTAAGGGCAATAGCTTTTTACCGAAGCGGTCGAGCGTGTCCCAAATCTCGAAGGGGAGCAGGGTAGTGTTCACCCCGTCGAAAAAAATCGCGGATATGGGGTCGAGGTTGACCATCATCCGCTTTGTGATGTGGTTATGCGTCTGGTTCGTAATGAACTTCATGCTCACATCAACAGGCTGATCGTTTTCCAGGCCATCAGCGATCATCTTCAAGTGCGAGCTGAATCTGTTCTTCACATACTCTTGGAAGAACTTGCCGTCCGCCATTTCCGAAAGCGCTGGAGAGGTCAAAATGCTGAGAAGCCGGCGCAGAGCTGGCTTGCTACTGATGCGAATTTCAGCAGCGGCCAAGTCATCAAGGATGCGACGGGCCTTCTTGTAATTCGCGCCAGAGTTCAGGTCTAGGTTGAGCCAGCGGAGGATGTCAGCTTGATTGCAGTAGATAGGCTGCGTCAGCGAGCGTCCCCGAGCGAGTACCAGCAGGCGGACTAGCACGACCTCATGGTCAACGGTGAGCATGGGGCCTCGATAGTGGATGCTGCCACTGCCGAGACTAAAGATTTCAGTCCAGTCCAGATAATGGGACTTCGCCCGAACATTCATCTTGCCGGCTGTGAAAAGTGCCGACCTGACAATCGGGTTGCTCTGCTCGAAGAAACGCTCGTTGGTGAATGGGAGAATGCCTTGGGCAGACGCCAAGTCGAATTTTTCACGGAGCTTCGAGCGGCGCTCGTCGATGACGCCTTGGACGGATTCCTCCTGCGTCAGCACCAAGTCGTCACTCATGATCCCTCCCTTTTTCTCCGAAACCACACCAAACCTATAATGCACAGCATATATGTCTATTCGCCCAATTAAACCCCTGCTTAATATCATTTCAACATAAGCAGGGAGATTCTTGGCAGGAGTAGGCAGGAACACAGGAATCCTGTGTACGCCCGATTAGAGTGCTCAGGATAACGGCAGATGCCTGAAACTCCCCTCAGAGTGTTATGCGCAACACTCGGAAGGCCAGGAAAGACGGAGCCGCACACCAAATTCCAGTCGAGGCTCTGCCCGCTCAGCTGATTCCAGTGCCAATAAGCCAGCCAGAGGGCCTTGCTTGAGGTCGAATGGCTTCCTCGCCAAGCGTACACAGGATTCCTGTCCACAACACGAACCCCAAAAGTGACGAAGCAGCGGGCGAGCCAGAGGCCCCGAATAGCAAGGCGCACACGAAAATCCTGTCACTTCGGTTGAAGCGAGCCTCACAATACTGGTAGGCGCTCGCCAGATTCCAGTGCTCATCCTCCGAAAACGCTCGATTTCGTGAGAGCCGGAAAGGCCAACCCCCATGCCCAACGCCGCCAAGCAACCTCAAGCCTGCATGAAGCCCGCGCCGCACTAGGCGTACAGGAAATTCCTGTCAGTTCAGTTGCAACGACAGAGCAGGCTCGATCTAGCCGCTCGGCAAATTCCAGTCCTTAGATCACCGAGCAGCCGTCAGACGTTCGCTCGGAGCCTGTTAGGGCCAACAAGCCCGAGTGGTGGCCCCTACGGCACCATCCGTTGGCAGCCGTACATAGGATTCCGGTAGGTTGTGATTCCTGGCCATAACCCGATAACCCCATGCTTGCGTACACAAGATTCCTGTACCTGGATTGCCTCGATGGCCACGGCGCTCAGCTGATTCCAGTCGGCATCGGCGCCGCGCACACGGGATTCCAGTAGAGCAGGGGTTCCAAGGGTGATTGGCGAGCCTCGGCGCTCGGCTATTTCCGGTCGTTGCCAGGGCATGCGCACACAGGATTCCGGTAGAAGTGGGCTCCCGTGCCTGACTGGGTGAGCCAAGGCGCTCGGCTATTTCCGGTCGATGCCAGGGCGTGCGCACACAGAATTCCGGTAGAAGTGGGCTCCCGTGGGTAGCTGGGTGAGCCAAGGCGCTCGGCAGTTTCCGGCCAGTACCGAGGCGAGCGCACACAGGATTCCGGTAGAAGTGGGTTCCCAAGGGTCGCCGGGTGAACCACGGCGCTCGGCTGTTTCCGGCCAGTACCGAGGCGAGCGCACACAGGATTCCGGTAGAAGTGGGTTCCCAAGGGTCGCCGGGTGAACCACGGCGCTCGGCTGTTTCCGGTCGGTGCCGAGGCATGCGCACACAGGATTCCGGTAGAAGTGGGCTCCCGTGGGTGGCCGGGTGAAACACGGCGCTCGGCTGATTCCGGTCGGTGCCAGGGCATGCGTACACAGGATTCCGGTAGAAGTGGGCTCCCGTGGGTGGCCGGGTGAAACACGGCGCTCGGCTGATTCCGGTCGGTGCCAGGGCATGCGTACACAGGATTCCGGTAGAAGACGGGGCTCAACAGACCACAAGGAGGCTCCGTTACTCGACTCACAGCCGGTCTTGAACCTGACAAGAGCCAGTGATGACGGGGCTTGCAGCCATGCGCACGCCTTTCCAGGGTGTGAAGGTGGCTACCTATAGAGGGTGAGGTAGAGGTAAAGTGCTGTGAGTTCAGTTGATTTCGTCGTTTGAGTTGTGGTCATGCGCTCAGGAGATTCCAGTCGGTATAGGGCAAGGCAAGCCAAATCCGACCTTATGCAGGAATAACCCGAAGGGCCAGTAACCACGCGGCATTCAAGGATTCAAGCCCATGTCTACCAACAGGTTACGCACAGGCTATCTACAGGAATCCCACAGAAAACATGGCAGTTACCCACAGAATCAGTCGCTTAAAGAGCCGTGACAGGAAGTTCGTGTACGGAAACAGGAGTCCTGAGTGCGCGGGCCGGAATCCTGTGTGCGCAGACCGGAATCATGAGTGCGCGCCCCGGAAAGCTATGTGCGTCAACCGTTCTTTCGTGTGCGGCCCTGTAGGGGAGCAGGCAAAGCGAGGCGGGGCTTGCAGCGATCTATCAACACCCTATAACCCCAGTCTATAAAACCCGCTTTAATAACCCCTTGCTATTACCCCTCTTGGTTCCAACCCTGGTTGGAACCCTAAAAAGATTGACGATCTCAAATTCAGAAGCTGGTGTGCTGAGCATTTGCGCTGATCAGTCGCTGAGAGGTTTCGCGATTAAGTACAGCGCCGGCGTATTCTCGGTGAGGGTTCCCGTAGGCGTGATCCACTGCATCCGCTGCACGCATCGACGACAGCCATTCAGAAACTACATCTGGCTCAGCACCGTACAAGCCAATCTTGATTTGGCCAGAAGGAGTCTTGCGGGTTGTGAGGATAGGAATCTGCACCAATGCAGCTGCGTCACGAAGTTCAGGAGTTGAATCAAAGCTCCCATCGACAACTTGAACCCCACCCAAATTCAACCTGGGAAGCTCAAGAACACGTTGAGTAGCACGCTCAATACGCCGCCTCAGAACCCAAGGCTGGATTCTGGCCATTGCAGATCGAGCAGTGATTCTCCAAGCCATAAGCTCTTTTGGATCAACCCCAGGACACTCACCCCTCATTGCCGCAGAAAGACAATGATCGCTTGCGGCTACAAGCTTGAAGTCAGAATGTTTCCCCCCTACGAGCTTCGCCACTTGGCCGATAGAGGAACCTTCCCAGTAGTTCACAGGAGGGGCAGCAAAACCAGGATCGCCCTCATTGTGGTGGTCAACAATAAGATCGCGAAGTGGGTCGAACTCAGAGCCTCGGCACTCAACCCAGACAACCTGTTGACCAGTGTCAAACAGGCACGAAAGGGAGTCCGCCTGATAGGCATTGCTACTGACGCAACGCTTTCCGTTACGGTATGCCAGCGCACACGAAAAGCCGGCCTTCCGCAGCATGTACTGAATAGAAACAAGCTCCGGGTCACTGGCGCCGAGGGCGAACACCGTGCTGGCTGGGTTAAGTAAGCCAGCCATCACTGGGGGCGCTCAGCAGTCAGGATTGCGACGCGAACTGCTGTGCCCTCAAACTGATCCTCGAACACCTCAGACCAGTTGTGGCTGAACCCCTCAAGCGGGCTCGTATTGATCATGGAGGCTGGGAGGATGGCTACCAGACGGCCATCAGTAGCAAGCAGCGATGCAGCCGCTTCCAGGTGTGCAGCAGCTCGCCCATGGCTGAACGGTGGGTTCATCAGAATCCGGTCGAATCGAGTCGAGCTGTTGTTCGAAGCCCACTCCAAGAAATCGGCTTTTACAACGCGATAGCCTTTCGACTCCAAAACCTTAACCCGAACCTGCGCCAGTTCAATGCAGGTGGTCGATTCCATTGGCAGATACTGGGCCAGATCGCCAGTTCCGGCCTGCGGTTCGCAGCAGTTATGGCCTGGGCGCACATCCAGCAGTGCAGCAGCCACCAAGCCAATCTCGCTACGGGTTGGATACCACTGGTATGCGGCTTTCTCCGGCACGGCACCGCTGTAGATCAACTGATCAATGACAGCATCAGCATCGAAATCGAACTGCGCATACAGGTAATTCTTATCGGCGCTCAATCTGACTACCGCGCCAATGTCACGAAGTACCTGGGCTGTTTGGTCAACTGCGTCCTGAGCCTTTGAATAGACGTATGCCGAGTAGCTATCCCCGCGCCGGTCCAGAGCACTCAAAAGGTCTATAACAGCCATCGGGAGGCGCTGCATCTTGAGGTCGAATGAGGCGGGTTTTTTCCCGGCTTTCTGCGGGGTGCGGAATTTCGATGGAATGGCGGTGGGGTAGAGAGTCGCCAGGATGCTGTTCAGCTCAATTGCAACTTCTTCGGCTACCTCGAAGTGGACTGTTCCCTTCCGATATACGACCAGGGAAAAAGCTCCGCCATCGATCTGGATTTTCTTACCAAGCGCTTTCCGATAGATGTTGCCCAGCAGCTTTCGGGTGGCGTACTCGCTGGGCTCACCACGACCTGTCAGACGACCAACAACCCCACGAAGATCGCTGATGATGCCGGCTTTGTGGGTGTTCACATAACCATCGGCGTCGTACACGTTGGCAAGTATCATCCTCTTGGAGAAACCAGCAGGTGAATTGCTCACATGCTCTCGGCTCAAGCCAAAGAAGATTCCATCTACCCGCTCGGCGAAGTAGGTTTTGCGAGCAGCCAGCAAGTTTTCGAGGGTAGGCCTTACGGTGCTTTCATCGAACGGTGGACACTCAAGCCCGCTAAATTGTGCCCGTGCTTGCTCCCTTTTCGCGGTCGGCATCACCTCGAATACCTGCGCATCATTCAGGAGTCTCGTCCAGAATTCGGCGCGGAGTGAAGCTTTCGCAGCCTCGGTATCGCTCGGAATGGAGTAACGGTATTCAGGGCCGTATACAAGACGAGCGCCCTCGATGAAGTAGTTCATCACCCCTTGATTGAATGCCGAGTCGATGAACTGCTTTGTGTCCTCGATGGCTTGTTCACGCTGCCGATATTGACCAAGCAGCTGATCAATCATGTCGAAGTTGGTAAGGCCGGTTGGTGCGTCAGTAGAGCCTGCCCCCAGGAACTCTGGGTTCGAATTTGGCAGGTGATCGGCTGCGAAAAGATTGGTTTGGAATGCGGTCATGGCTCTCGCCTCCTGAAATGATGAGGTAATCATCAGTCCAGAGCCGCTGTGTCACCGGAGCCCGATAGGGTAATAACGATCTTTGTCGGCGCCGATGTTGGGAACCCAGCCCCCGGCGAATTTCCGCGCATGCGCGGAATTTGGGGTCAACTGGTCAGGTAACGGAAGCCTGTCGTCAAGCGATATACCAAGTCGTTTGATGGTGCTTGACCAACTCGTAAGCGGCGCTGCTTGAAAGCACAACCCCCACTAACGCAGATGGGATTTGCCCCCTGATGCGTAAGGATTGCCGCCTATCAATGGTGCATGCCTCGCAGAGGTAGGCTTGGGGCTCACTGACGGTGTGCTTTTTCTGGGTTCGATCAATCGCCTCGGCGATCAGTGCTGAAACGCACCGCCCCAGTCTCGCCTTGCTTAGCTCAAGTCCTGGCGCAGTTGGAGCCCCTTCCGGCAGGAACGTTGCCCGCTTAACTTCATGAACCAGAGCGCCACAGTGAAGACATGGCGACCTCATGCTCTCGACATGAACGGCGATTCTCTGGCCAGCAGTAAATGTTTGAACACGAAGCCTCTGCTCTGCGGCAGCTTGTGCCAAATGGGCCAGGCTAACGCTTCCAGTGAGACTGGAATTTCGTGAGCGGGCGTTGACTATTCGAGCCTTCCACTCACCTTCATCTTTGGCCGCCGATACGCAAACCATATGCCGGGTTGAGGGTATGCAGCATTCCGAGAAAATCCATACGACCTCAAAACCCCTATCTCGCAGCTGCGAATTAAAGGTTAAGAGCGGGGTGGCACTTCGAACGATCTGATCAACCAAGCAGAACACTAACGTTCTTTGACCATCCGTGGCGCACAGCAAAATCCGGGTCGTTTCAGGTGCTGTGAAATGGGGGGCGAGTCGAGCCCAGCCATCAGGTAGGCCTAGCTCCAGCTGCTGTACAAGATCATCCATGGTGGAGGTCGCTCCATGCCTCGAATCAGTACCGTCTAACGTGGCGATGACGCTCAGCACGATCAACCAATGTCGATGCAGTTACTGACCATTGTCTTCGGCCCAGTTGAATTAGCTCTCTGGGCCGGATTTCAAGTCCAGATACCATCGCCATGCAGATCGAACGTAGGTGGCAGCAAGAACGTAAAGCTGTCTGCGATTGTTTCAGCCCGCGTCTTAGGTCGCCCAAGGACGATGGCCCTATCGCCACACTCCTTGTAGATCACGCCTCCGGCGACAATGCAGTCGGGGGCAAGCGCTGAGGTATCCATCGGTTTGAGTGAGTGCGTATCAATGAGGCTAGGACAATGCTCATGAATAACATCCAGACCTACGCTTAGCGGCTTGCGCTCGCCGTAGCAGTCGATGCCGAACCACTGGCCTTCATCTTTCTGGAGGATGAAGAACGGCTCTCCGTACTCCCGCGTCTCGTATTTGATCGCCAGGAACAAGGTGACGTTGCCGGCCAACCGCTCTCTTGTCAGTTCCTTCGTGGCGGCAGCATATTTCGCAACGCAATCTCGCCAGAATGGGTTTGCAGGCTCCGATTGCAGGATCAGAGACGCGGGGCACTTGAGGTAGGTTCGATTAGCCGTGCTCAGTTGTTGTTCTGGCGTGACTACAAGCCGACCTCCGTCGAATTCGTAGTGGCACAGATACGTGTTGAACAATGACTCCAGCACTATGAATCCTCGCTGGCGATCAGCCGCAATCGCCTCTGTCCGCTTGATCGCCTTGACCTCCACTCTCAGTCCGCGATCTTGTTGCCAAGCCTCCGCGATGCGCTGGCCTTGAGCTTTGATGGTTTTCAAGTCGGAGGGTTGGGCAGAGGCGAAGATGCGCATTCAGGAAGCTCCCGTTGTTGATATGCACATCATCAACCTGGAGCAGCTGTGTCATCGCACAGCGGAGTCGAATGCCCAATTCCCAACGTGCCAAGCCGGGGCGGCATCTTAACTGGCGGTTGAATAAGCTGAGAGGGGGAGGGGACACAGGTGAAAGCAGAAGCCGCCCGAAGGCGGCTCTGTCGGACAATGCGGGGGAGTCTGTCCAGAATCTGAGCTACTGTCTGCAAGTCTCTCAGTCCCTAAACCATATCGCTTTGGCCGGGGTCGAGTTGAGCGTTTGGTTCAGTTTGAAAAAACCACCTGCCTGCTCACTGGTCAGCTTCCAAAACTAGGGACTGTAGGCGCGGATCACTCGCCAACTCTTTGTACCAGGGGGCTATGGTCTTGTTGGTCATCGGGCGATGTTTTGCTATCTCAACCAGTACGGCAAAGAAAAGCATTTCAAGGAAGGTTGGGCGACCTTCAAGCACCCTCCAAGAATCTCGGTTGCGCACAACGTCAGCAACCAGTTCCTCGATTTCATCGTAGTAGGCCAGCAGTGGCTTGGGGTCCGAGGTTTCTTGATACGCCGGCCACAAAGCGCTGAGGTTTCTGAGCACACGATGGATCAGCGTTCTTGCAAAGAGCCTTGTGGGTAGATCGGCTGGATACATGCCGTCCGGGCTGCGCTCGTTCAGGTACTCGATCATCGGGTACAGCTCATGGCTGTAGGCCTCGGTGGTGTAGATTGCCGGTATGATCGGAGTTGTTCCCGCGCCAGCACTCGACTTCAACTGGATCAGTTCTGACTGATATTTGGGGTCGGCAGCATCAGCTTCTCTGAGTTCCCAATCCATCATTCGAAGTGCAGATCGTAAGAAACGACTCTTAATGCAGCCTTTGTGGTAAAAAATCGTAAGCAGCATTGCAGCCTCTTTGCGTGAACCAAGCCAAAGCAGAATTATGACCTTGGCGGCAAGGAAAATCATGGGACGAGTGCAAACTTGTCAAACCCCATGCCGGGAAACGAGAGTCCCACCCTTCGTTCCGTTGATCAAGGCGTCGTGCAGCTTGATACAATTTCGTTGAGCTGTGCGTTGCTCTCTGGTAATTCGAGGACTCGACTGTATTCACCGGGACTACGCTCGAAACTCCAGCTGTATCCGACCTGCTTTGCTCCATGTAATGCAGAAACTGCCAGACTGCTTGGCACAGACCTGAACGAAAGATTGCCTGTCAGTTCGTCCTGACTTACCTGAACCTCATCTATGGAGAATTTCGTCCCATCGACCGAAAGGCTGTGCTGGTCGTAGTTGAGAAGGGCTATTCCGGGAAACCAGGGATTGGCCTGCACCTCCATGTTGAGCAGGCCCTGCTCGCACGAAAAGCTGATAGACAGCGTGCCAGTAGAGCTTTCTGTCCTGCCTAAAAGCGTGCCTTTGCTAACCGTTTTCCAGGTTGTTTTTGAGGTCCCAGAAGCCAGTGCCCAGTCATAGATTGCGGGCTTTCCTATTTGGATCAACCTGTCTGCTGGGGTTCTCATAATCAGATCAAAGAACTCTCTACTGATCCCCATTTCATCAATGTATCTGCTCAAGTCTCGCTCGGCTGTGAACAGGAGCTTGCTGTCAGAAGCCCATTTACCTTGATTGGCTAGATAAAAGCGGTGTACCGCTAACTTGCCTGTACCTGAGTCAAGTAACCTGAATTTGCCGCCAACAAAGGCGATGGGACATGCACTTTCACAAACACCAGTTCGTATGGTTTGGCCGTCAGAACTAAGCCGGCCAATTTGCGTCGCATATCCCTTAGCTCGAATTGCACGACCGAGTGCTTGCGCTGCTACAAGGTCGCCGCCAGCAGAGTTCAAGTAAACGATCCCGAACTCCTGGCCTCTGGGTATTACAGAGCGCCGGAACGTATCAACGGTTGGATTGTGGATGTATCCGTCGATGAAGACCTGGGTGAATCCGCCGTTATCAACGGTCAACACATTCGCTGGTTTCAGACGAGGGTCATCAGGAAGGATGCTGGCTGCAAAGGCGGCATGACTGAAAATGGCGTAGAGCGTTGTGGTGGCGAGCCCTATGAGCCCCCTTTGAAGGCCGCGTTTCTGGCCCTGCCTTGCGCTATGGAGCATGGCGGCATCGTCCGAATATGTGGCGAGAGCCTCACCTCCCAGAATGGGAAGTGAGGATGCCGACTAATGGTTGTGGAGAGTCTGAGGCGGGACAAGCCGATCCGCGATCATCCGAGCGCCGCTCACCAGTCCTGGCGGGGGCAAGCCCAAGGCGGCGACCTTTTCGTTATCCAGGATAACGGCGACGATCCCCTTGTCTTGCTCCGGCTTGAGCACTTGGATCGTCCCAATGAGTGCAGGTTGGTACTGAGGCTGTTCGGCAAGCTCAACGGCGAGAGCACATCCAATGCGCCCTTCGGCCCAGTTCAGCGAACTGTGCTCATAAGGGTTGTCTGGACTGCTATCGAAGTAGCGATCCCCGTGAAACAGGTGAATGCGGCCAGCAGGTTGGGCCTCATAAGGCATCGGCTCGGGGTCAGCCGTCAGAGACTTCGCCCCGCTGTAAGCCTTGTAAAAAAGGGTGCCTAGTACAGGCGCAACGACCAAAACGATGAACAAAAAACCGAGGATGCCAACCATATCTTCCTCCAAACCCAGAACTCGAACTGGGACTAAATACCCTGTCAACAGCTTCTACTGCACGGATTATAACGACCGGCCCAAGCGGCTCCACAGCCGACTAATGCAGCTCCGTCACTGGCTGAAACTGACTTTGGAAGGAACTACTCCCTGTTGGAGTGAGCTGGAGCCGGCAATTCTGTAGGTTAAATCGCTGCGGAGGCAGAGCAGTTGATTTTGAGGTACAGATGCAGCTCCAACAATATCCTGATGAACCACATGCAGTGAGCCCTCATGGCTCTTACTCATCACTGGCTTGCCTTTCACCATTTGGTGGCATTGAGTCTTCGCTTTGCGTGGTGGTGGCAACCTTCTTCCTTGCAGCATTTGCCCTGGCCGGCACGCTACAGCCAGCAATCGGCGTGGGCGGCACTCTCATCGTGATTCTGGTGGCTTCATGGCTTGTGGAGCGGGCGCTTAGACCGCTAGTGCTCTGGGTGCTGGGGCGGCACGTTTACCGATCCATCTTGCTTATGGGCGGTAAGGAGGCTGCTGACGAGGTTGTTCGAATCTATTCCAATGGCGGCACTCTGAATCGCAGCCAGTTCGATACGCTACTTATTCGGGCAGGCAAGCCCAATTGTGGAGATTTTGACGGGTGAAGTTCGTGTGCTTGCAGCGGGGCATTCTGGTGCTCACTTCTGCTCTGCTTAGTGGCTGCTTCGACAGTCCTGAGCCGCTGGCAAAGCCTGCCATGGCAGTAGCGCCGGGATACATCAGGCTTGATTCTGGAAAGCAGATTCAGGTCATCGGCTATGAGCGATGCCCTGGAAGCGGTTATTCGATGGTAGGGCGGGTGGTAGCAGACAACATGCGGAAGCACTGCACTCTCATCAGTGAGGGCGCGAGCCATTTCGAGATTTCTGTTGGGACGAGCATCGGTGTCGTCGTCGAACGCTGGTCCGTGGTTGCTGATAGTCGTTCGGTTCGGCTTGTCAGACCTGACGGTGACGGTGCGACAGTATTTCGGATAGCTGATTGACGGCTCCCAGCTCTGCGGCTTGGCAGGGGGGCGTCTTCACGAACTGTTCACCTTTACATACAGACGCCTACGAAAAGGGGCGCCATGCGCCCCTGTCTCGTACTCAGCTCGCGCTCGCGAGGTGTACAACGCTCCCGCCTGGGGCCTCGTCGGATTTGATGAGGTCGAGAATTGCAGATGGGTCTTTCTTGATTGCCGCTACCAGTTCGCTGCGCCGCTTGGAAAGGAAGATGCCGAGGGTTTCGGCATTTTCCTCACTCATCGAGGGCAGGACATGTCGGAAGACAGTGGCGAGGTTCTCGCCGACTTCCAGCATACGGTCATGGGCCTCTGCGTCGGCTTTGTTAGTCATCAAACACTCCGGGTCGCGGCTACTGCGGTAAAGGACTTCTACAGCCATTCTGATGTTCTCCAGATTCGGACATGGCGGACTATAACGCCCGGTTCATTGGGCTCTATCTTGGGAGTCTGTGCTTAGGCCTCCTTGATCGTGTTGCAATGCGGGCAATGCCAGTAGATGCGTTTTTCCGCGTGTACCTTGGTGCTGTACTTCTGCTGGCACTCAGGACATTGGCGAAGAACAGAGCAGCGCCCCCCAGTCAGGAACTGGGTGAACCCACGGCAAGCGATGGCAATCGCTGCCGGCGTGATAACCGGATCGGTTACAGCTCGACGGCCTGGATCGCGCTCGACGCGGCGTGCCAATTCTTCCCTCGCCGATTCAAGTTCACCGGGGCTGAGCTGGAGGGTGGTACGGCTATAGCTGGGTGGGTTCAATGCCGCATCAACCAACTGGCGCAGTTGATCATCGTTGTCGGCATAGAATTTGAGCGTGTCTTGGTTCTGCTCGACGTACTGCTCATTGTCAGAGTCGTCCTCGAAGCTGGTCAGAGCTTCCTTGACCAGAAGGACGGCCAAGCTGGCAGGCGCATGCTGGGCGATATACGCCAGCTGCAACTCCAGCTCTCGCATTTCATGCGCCAGCTCCAGCATTTCATCGCTTTCGCGATGTTCGCCTTTGATTGCCAGGGCGAAGGCGGCGTTAAAAAGCTTGTCGCTGCGGGTGGTCATGGTGTGTTGAAGGCTCATTGAATCGCTCCAGTCAGTTGATGAAGCAATGCTGAGCGATGAAGTCCTGTGTCACCGCGTGGTGAGCAGGGGAATCCTCAATTCGCCAATTCCTGGGCTCGGGAGTGGCGCTCGGGAGTAACTGTTCCGGGTTCGAATGAACCCTTAATAGGCCCCGTGATTGAATGTCCTCATTCGTAGTGAGGAACACACATACATGGCCCTTCCACGGTCGAAAGCACAGGTTGAGCGTCAAATCGCAGAGGACGAGAGCTACCGGGATGACCTTGAGTACATCCAGGAAACGCTCGAACAGAACAAGGTGTTCATTGGTCAGCTGACCTCTGAGCAGTCTGGAAATACCGAGGCTACCTTCTGGGTGACAGTGGGAATGTTTCAGCGAGGGTTGCCCGAACTCGTCTTGTCAGGAGTCCCCGCGCCGCTGATCAAGGGTATCGTTGAGGAACTTTATGAGGGCCACGACTTTGATCGCGAGTTCCTGGCCGGGGGACGGACTAAGGTCATTCACGACCTGACCGTGATCGCACTTCCTGTTAGCCAGCCTGACTCGCACGATGTTCTTTCGATCTGTCATGACATGTACGCGCTGATCGAGCAGCCGCACCTTCAAGTCGTGCAGTTGGTCTTCGCAGATGAGCAGGGGGCTTTCCCCTGGAGTTCGAATTACTCCGCGAGTGAGCGTCAGTTCCAGCCGGTGCTTGGGGCTCCAGTGGGCGCGATGACAGCAAATTGATCGAGCAAAGAAAAAGGGGGCATAGCCCCCTTTTTTATTGGTTCGCACTCAGCTAGATAAGGTCGCGAAAGGCTTCCTGCTGGCTTGGGCTGGCGGGAGCAAAGCCAGTGAAGGTTCCATTCTCATGGCGAAGCTCGTCGAAACGGTTCACTGAGTCCCGATAGAAGACGCGACGGCGACCCAGCCCACCAAGCTTGCCGTTGAGGTCTTCGATCACTCCGGCAGCACTGTTGGTTACGCTCGGCATGTCTTCATCCAAGTCGTCGGTAATGATGACATGGAGGTCGTTGACTGCATGGATGGTATATCGAGCAATGCGCATGTTCGCTTCTCACCTTTTGCGCTAGTCAGGCAAGCGCAAGGTTGCCATAAACAGGGGGCTGGATGGCTGCCGTGGAACGGCTTGGCGGCATCATGCTGTTGTTAAAGTCACGGTGCAGAGCCTTTGCGCACTCCCTCATCTGGTAGCTGTACATGAGCCACCATGACACGACCAGCTTGAGGAATGAGTTGAGAGAGACATGGCCGATTTGGCGCTTGTGGACTTCCCAAGCGGCCCGGAGGTCAGCCTCTACAGACTCCTTGAACCGCACGGTCGTCTTGCAGGTGTCACCTTCCTCATCAGCGACAGTCAGGTAGGAAGGCGTAGCCTTACGGATCACGTTGATTGACTCGACGCTAGCCGATGCCATCAGTCGATCCTTCATGAAAACCATCGTGTCGCGCTCGTAGAGCCAGGAATCTACGGCTGTACAGATTTCACCATTCACGCTCCTGTTTGCTTCATTCGCCTGCTGCGTAATGGCTGCGTAGAAGCTGGGACTAACGCGGAAAACGACGCGATCTTTTTTGGCGTCTTGAACGGACATTTGCGAATCCTTGATGCCTGGGTGTGCATGTGAGCACACTCTATTGAGCGCGGAGCAGGTGAGTCCACCTAACCTTGTGCAGTTGCTATACGCAGATTCAAACAGGCTTTCCACCTACCCAGTATTGGACCCGAGAAAATCGGCCAGCCTTGATGACTGTCTGGCCCTGGATCGTCACCAGCTTCATCTTGTTTGTAATCCCGAGGCCGAAACGGTCTGGGCGTGAGTCTGAGACAAGCGGGTTTACCGCCATTTCGGTGCTCAACGCCGACTGGTAGGAAAACTTCGGGGCAGCAATAAAGGGGCAGGCCTGCATCGCGTACACGGCACAGCTTTCGTGCATGGGCAGATCGGCAAAAAGACGATTCTTGATAGAGATTGGGCCGCCGACAAAAGCCATCGCTTTTCCGAGTTTTTGCCCACACATACCGCAAAGCCCCTCGCGCAGGGCCAGATTGCATTTCACTGAGTCCTGAGCGCGGTAATTTGGCTTACCGCCCGGCTCCACCAGTGCAGTAAAAAATATCGGGTAGCCGCGCTCATCCTTCGGAAGTGCTGCAATGCGCGGCGGCGTCTGAATGACGGATAAATCAGTCCAAGCTTTCATAGGCATTCCAGGAATGGCCTGCCCTGTGTGAGGTACAGGGCAGTCAAAAAGTCAGTTTGGCACGGCGTGGTTAGATCAAACCAGCCAGGGAGCACTCCAATCGGATGTACCCAGCCGTCCTTTTTGAATTACTGCCGGCTTCGAGAATCATGTTGGTATCGAACAGCTCAATTCGCATGCTCAGGCTCGTAACCACAGCAGTGAAGAACTGCGCTTTGACGCGGACTGCCTCGCCTTCGCCGGATGTGAAGGTGATTTTGAAGTCTTCGTTATCCAGCGGGGCCGCGATCCCGGCAAAGCCATCGATACAGCTGGCGCTATAGGCGGCTTTGATTTTTGCTGCTGACTCGGGATCAGTAAGAACGGTCGCCCAGGCTGGCGTCAGTTCGTCCCACTGTTCCTCTGGCCAGCTGTGCATCAGGTTGGTAATGCTTACGGGTATCGAATATTGAGACATAGATAGCCCGGATTTCTCATGAGGCCGGCAGGCGTGGCCGGTGAAGCCTCGGTGTATCAACAACCTGCCTTCCACCGCTAAAAATTGATCGTTTTTTATTCAATTCCCGCGTATGGGGCGCACTGC
>Ga0194136_1000375_pt1 | contig 23585 bp, 19 predicted proteins | sample TARM_MetaG_T3A_1_FD_134023 | JGI IMG/M metagenome (GOLD analysis project Ga0194136, IMG submission 134023) | Freshwater microbial communities from Pennsylvania, USA, analyzing microbe dynamics in response to fracking - TARM_MetaG_T3A_14 (version 2) | ecosystem: Environmental > Aquatic >...
ACCAAATGATAAGGCGTGTTATCCACCGAAATAAACAGGATCCCAAGGTAGTAATAAATTGTTCGGTCAACACATTGAGAATATGTCGAACACCTCAGAAATCTATATACGTATAGTAGCATATTAATCAAACGTTGGCAAGCAAAATACAAACGTTTTGGTTCGGAAACATCACAGCAGCAACAGGTTAAACGCTACCAAACAATGATCAGGAATCCTTGTTGAAGCGGTTCTGCAATTGGCTGGCCAAGGCTTGTTCATATTTTCCGGTCGAGGCGGGTTCGTAGTAGCGGCGATGTTTAAGTGTATCCGGCAAATATTGTTGCTTGATCCAGTGGTCCGGGAAATCATGCGGGTATTGATAGCCGATTCCGCGGCCCAACTTATTTGCCCCGCTGTAATGGGCATCGCGCAGTATATCCGGAATGTCGCCGGACTTTCCGGCGCGCACATCGGCCAGAGCGCTGTCCAAGGCAAGATAGGCCGAATTGGATTTCGGCGAAAGGGCCAGATCGACGACTGCGTTGGCCAAGGGAATCCGGGCTTCCGGCAAGCCCAATTTTTCTGCAGCCTGGACGGCCAAAACGGTCCGGGACACTGCTTGCGGATTGCCCAAGCCGATATCTTCGTAGGCACAGACCATCAACCTTCTGCAAGCGATCAGCAATTCGCCGGCTTCCAACAGCCTGGCCAGGTAATGCATGGCCGCATCGACGTCGCTGCCGCGGATCGATTTTTGGAATGCCGAAATGACATCGTAGTGGGCATCGCCATTCTTATCGTGGACCAATGCTTTCTTTTGGACGCACTCTTCAGCGATGTCCAGTGTGATGCGGATGTTGCCTTCCGCATCCGGTTTGGTGGACAGGGCGGCCAACTCCAGGGCGTTAAGCGAACCGCGGACGTCGCCCATCGTGCTTCTGGCGAAATGCAGCAAAGCCTCTTCGTCGATCACAATCTTTTCTTTCCCCAAACCGCGCTTTTCATCAGCGATGGCCCGTTTCAGCGCCAAGATGACGTCCGGTGTGGTCAGGGGCTTCAATTCGAAAATTTGGGTCCGGCTCCGGATGGCCGGACTGATGCTGATGTATGGATTTTCGGTGGTGGCGCCGATCAGGATGACTTGGCCGCTTTCGAGATGCGGCAGCAGGAAATCCTGCTTGGGTTTGTCCAAGCGGTGCACCTCATCCAACAAGAGGATGACCTGACCGGAAAATTTGGCTTCCTCCACGACGATCTGAAGGTCTTTTTTTGTGTCGGTGGCGGCGTTCAGTTGCCGAAAAGCCGAATGGGTCGATCCGGCGATGGCGCTCGCTATGCTGGTTTTGCCGATTCCCGGTGGGCCGTACAGGATCATCGAAGAAAGCATCTTGGCGTCGACCATGCGCCGGATGATCTTGTTTTCGCCCACAAGATGGCTCTGGCCGATGACTTCATCGATGTGTACGGGACGCATACGGTATGCTAAAGGTTGTTTCATTCTTTTCCGCTCCTTTTTCTCTACCCATTATATGCCATCTGATAAAAAAGAACAAACATTCGCCCAGTTATTTTTGCGGCGTTCTGAAAATTGATTGAAAAGAAAGGCAGGCAACATCTTTACTATTTACAAGCAGAAAAGCTATAATGAATACATTGAAAATTGGAAGCAGAAAGCGAGCGTACATAATGACAGATTTCAAAGAGATTATTTTAAACCATAAATTATCGGCATTATTTTCGAAAGCCTCTTTTGGGATCGAAAAAGAAAGTCAACGCATAACTGGTGAGGGCACGATCGCCAAGACAAGTCATCCGACAGTATTCGGGAACCGCAGTTTCCATCCTTACATCCAGACCGACTTTGCGGAAAGCCAACCGGAATTGATCACACCACCCATGCAATCGATCGAGGAAACCTATGAATGGCTGATGGCTGTCCATGATGTTGTGTTGCGTTCCTTGCCTGAGGATGAATTTCTGTTGCCTTGCAGCATCCCGCCGACCATGCCGACGAGCGAAGAAATCAAGGTAGCCAAATTGGACAATGCGGATGATGTCGCGTACCGGGAATATCTGGTATCGGTTTACGGGAACAAAAAGCAGATGGTCAGCGGCATCCATTACAACTTCGAATTGAATCCTGCGCTCATCAAAGAGCTTCATCAGCTTTCCGGTTCTACAGGTACACTCAAAGCGTTCCAATCGGATGTCTACTTGAAGATGGCGCACAACTTCATCCGTCATCAATGGATCATGACCTATCTGATGGGAGGGTCCATATCCGCCGACAGCTCCTACTTCGAAAAAGAAACACAGCAGGATTTGCCTCTGGACAGGTATACAAGAAGCATCCGCAGCAGCAAGTACGGATACGTCAATAAAGCGGACGTGCATGTCTCTTTTGAATCCATCGATGCCTATGTGCAGGATATCGAGCAGATGGTAGCAAGCGGCAAGCTTATTGCCGAGAAAGAATTTTATTCCACTGTCCGTTTCCGAGGGGCCAACAAAGCGCGTGATCTGCTGACGAACGGAATCGCCTATCTCGAATTCAGGTTATTCGATCTGAATCCATTCGCTGAATTCGGCATGCATAAAGAGGATCTGTACTTCATCCATTATTTCCTGCTCTATTTATTGTGGATTGAAAAAGACGCCGGTGAAGAAGAAATGAAGATCGGGAAAGAAATGAATTACATCACGGCTTTGGAAAACCCTATGCAGCCATCCGCATTCCAAGCGGAAGGGCTGGACTTCCTGGAAGGTATGCTGCAGATGCTGGATGCGATCGGCGCAGAAGCGAAAATCAGTGCAATCGTCAAAGAAAAAATCGAAGCATTCCACAATCCGGCGAAAACGGTGGCGGGACAGATGGTCAACGTATTGGAAACAGGGGTGGATAAAACGGTTTGGGCCGCATCTTTGGCCAAAAAGTACAAAGAAGCAGCCTGGGAACGGCCGTATGCCTTGAGAGGTTTTGACGACATGGAACTCTCCACGCAGATCCTCTTGTTCGACGCCATCCAAAAAGGTTTGAAGATCAATATGCTCGACCGTTATGACCAATTCATCTCGCTGTCTTACAAAAACCACCGCGAGTATGTGAAGAACGGCAATATGACGGCAAAGGACAGCTATATCGGACCGCTTATCATGGAGAACAAGGTTGTCACCAAAAAAATATTGGCGGAGAACGGGTTCGCGGTTCCGGAAAGCGGGGAATACCACTCGGCTGAAGCAGCTTTGCGCGACTACCCGATTTTTTCCGGAAAAGGCATCGTCGTAAAACCGAAGTCCACGAACTATGGTTTGGGCATCTCCATCTTCAAGGACGGTGCTTCCTTTGAGGGCTATGAGAAAGCCATCCATATGGCATTTGAAGAAGATGAAGATGTGCTCGTGGAGGATTACTTGTCGGGCACGGAATACCGCTTCTTTGTCATCGGTAATGAGACCAAGGCCGTATTGCTGCGCGTGCCGGCCAACGTGGTGGGCGATGGCAGCCGGACGATCCGTCAATTGGTGGAGGAAAAGAATAAAGACAGTTTGCGCGGCAAAAACCATCGGACGCCGTTGGCACTGATCGGGACCGGAGAACTGGAAAAGTTGACGATCCACGGCCAAGGGTATACTTTCGAAAGTGTCCCAGCCGCAGGAACAACTGTCCGGCTGCGGGACAATTCGAACATCAGCACAGGCGGGGACTCGATCGATGTTACGGACGAGATGCATGCCAGCTACAAGGAGTTGGCTGTCCAGATGGCTGCGGCGCTCGGCGTTGCAGTCTGCGGAGTGGACATCATCATTCCGGATCATTCGGTTCCGGCATCGAAAACGGAGCCGAACTACGGGGTGATCGAGGCGAACTTCAACCCCGCCATGCTGATCCACATCTATCCGTACCAAGGGAAAAGCCGCCGTTTGACGATGGAAATCCTGCACTTATTGTTCCCGGAAATGCAGTTGGAGGAAGAGTAGGGGGGATTTTATGAAAAAGTCATTTCTGAGAATTGCCAGCTACCTTATTATTGCCGTCATCATGCTTTACGGATATAGCACCGCGAAAGGGACCGGCGGCTTGGAACTGCTTTTGTCGCCTGACCCATTGCTTGTTTCCCTTATGCCGGCAGGCTTGCTTTTATCCATCTATGTGCATGTTTTCCTTCATGAAGGCGGACATTTTCTGTTCGGAAAACTGAGCGGGTACCGCTTGATCAGTTTCCAAGTAAGACGTTTTAAGTACAGCCAAGCGGATCACAGTCTGCATCGTATGCAGGCTGCCTCGCCTTTGCTGGCGGGTCAATGCTTGATGGCGCCGCCGAAAGGGGATGCTGCGGAATTGCCGTATCGCGGTTATCTGCTGGGCGGGATTTTGGCCAACGCTCTGACGGGGGCAGTCCTCTACAGTTCGGCTTTTTTGATGGAAGCGAAGGCGGGCTTCGTGTTCGTTTTATTGAGTGTTGTGTCTGTCTGGATGGCTTTATCGAATGTGTTGCCGAAAGCGCAGAATGATGGCGCCCTGCTGAGGGAAGCAAGCCGTTCCTTGCACGCGCGCAAGCTCTTGTTTCAGCAACTGGAAATGGCGCAGCTTATCGAAGCAAAGGTGCCTTTTGCGGATTTGCCTGACGCTTATTTCGAGTGCCTTAAGGACCCGCAGTATCAAAAGAGCTTCCTGGTGGATTACTTCTACATGGTCGCCTATGTCCGCGCTTTGGGGAAATTGGATTTTGAGGCAGCGGATTTGTTGCTGCATAATTTCTCGGCCAACCGTCCCGTCAAAGCGTCGGTCTATTGGCCGATTTATGTGACGGAATCTTTGTTTTGTGATACTTTGTTCGGCCGCATCGGAACAGCAGAGGAGAAATTCCTCCAAATACAAGCCCAGCCGCTGTTGAAAAGGTACTGGAATGCAAACAACAGAATAAGAGCTGCCTTTGCGTTTTTCTGCCGCGTTGATATCGAAGGGGCTCAAAAACTACTGGCGCAGCTTCCAACAGATGTCCGAGGTTCCTCGGAAGAAATGGAGAACAGCATCGAAATGCGCCTTTCCAGTTGGTTAAAAAGTTATTTTGAATAATAAGATATGTGAAAGAAAGAAGGCTATAAATTGATTTATTTTGACCATGCCGCCACCACCCCGGTGAGGCCTGAAGTTGTGTCGGTCATTCAGGAATCGCTTATCGAAGATTTCGGGAATCCATCCAGCACCTACGCGTTGGGGCGACGGACAAGACAGCAAATCGAACAGTCGCGCAGAATTTTTGCGGCATCCATCAAAGCCGATCCGGCCGACATCATCATCACAAGCTGCGGATCCGAATCCAACAATACCGCGATCATACCGACTGCGTTGGCTCTGAAGGGAAAAGGCAAACACCTCATCACTTCCGCAGCAGAACACCATGCCGTCCTGCACCCGATGCACTATCTGGAAACGTTAGGCTTTGAAGTGACGTATCTGCCGGTGGATGAGGCCGGAAAAGTGCCGCTACAATCCCTGAAGGATGCGGTCAGAGCGGATACGATCCTGGTCTCATTGATGTATGCGAACAATGAGGTTGGCAGCATCAATCCGGTTGCCGAAATTGGTGCATTTTTGGCGGAGAAGGACATCCTTTTCCATACCGATGCCGTCCAAGCATACGGCAGCGAGCAGATTGATGTCAGGCAACAGCAGATCGACCTGCTGTCCGTTTCCGCGCATAAGATCAATGGTCCAAAAGGGATCGGATTTTTATACCGCAAAAACGGCCTGCACCTGCCTAATTTCATCCATGGCGGCAGCCAAGAGAATGACCACCGCGGCGGTACAGAAAATACGCCATACATCAGGGGCTTCGCTGAGGCCGTCGTTCTGATGGAAGCAGAGCGCACGGAAAGCAACCGCAAAAAGCGTGAACTGAGCGACTATTTCCTGAGAGGACTGGAAAAATCCGGAATCCGTTTCGAAAGCAACAGCGTCCATGCTGAAGGGGTGCCGCACATTTTGAGTATTTGGCTGCCCGGTATGCGTTCCGACAAACTGCTGATCCAATGCGACCTCAAAGGAATCATGCTGGCTGCCGGCTCCGCCTGCACGGCCGGCAGCCTTGAGCCGAGTCATGTACTGGAAGCGATGTACGGAAAGGGGAATCCGCGCGCAACCGAATCGCTGCGCATTTCTTTTGGATCGGACAACACGACCGCTGAGGTGGACACCCTGCTGGACTTGCTGCAAAGCATCCATAAAAAGCAATACAAGAACGGCTGAACGAAAGAAAAAAGTGTGTTATGATAGAGAAAACGTTATCTTGGAGGACTGCATATGGCATTCGAAAAAAATGTATCCTTAAAAGGATCCGGCAAAACCTTTCAGTTGAATGAACAGGTGAAAAGATACACATTGCGCGACAACGGCTTTGAAGAAACCAAGAACAGCAATTTCCAACTGGTCCGGGATTTGGACAACAGTGTGCTGCACAAGCAAGGAATCAAAGTGAAAATCGTTGTCGCAGCCGACCTGAAAACATTGAAAATGTCCACCACGACGAGCAACGGACTTAAGACAGTCGATATCTACGGCAAGGAAGCCATGTCGGCCGCCAAAGAGCAGTTGGAATACATTTTGGAAAGTTTGGTCGAAAATGGCGTCCTGACTGAAGCGGCGGAGTGAGCCACACACTTTTCGCGACAAATGAGAACAAAGGACCGGTTCGGTAAGAGTCATTCTTACGGCCGGTCTTTTTTGATGTAACCAAATAAAAAATGGGTCGGATCGGGAACATGTGCACCAAAAGAACACGATGCACACTATAAATGCATTAATATAATTATATAAAACGTTATTTTTTTCATTCCAATTCCTATGAAATGTGATATACTTATTCAGAATCGCACAAACAATTCGGGAGATGAAGAAAGTGGAACAAAAATATCAAGGCGCAGCCATGACTACTGTTGATAAAAGCGCCCTAAAGAAGTCAGATCTATTTGAGACTTCACAAGTAAAATATTTCATCAGATGTATGCTTGCTGGTATGTATTTGACCTTGGGTACATCAATCGCTGTTATGGTCGCTGAAAAAGCGGAGCATATGCTGCCCGAAAGCGGGAGATTTTTCTACTCATTCATGTTTGCATGGTCCTTGGTCATGATCAACTACATGAACACAGAATTGGGTACATCCAATATGATGTACATGACAGAAGCCATCTACCGCAAGGTGTTGGCACCAAAAAGAGCTTTAGCAATTTTATTCACTTGTATCCTGTTCAACCTTATCGGGGCCACAATTGCATCATTCATCATGTCATTCACGAATATTTTCCAAGATTTGCCGGCTGAGCACTTCCTTTTCCATGCAGTCGAAGGCAAGTTGCTGAAAACACCTGTCCAGATGGTTGCTGAAGGTATTTTCGCGAACGTCATCGTGAATACGACTGTATTTGTCAGTGCGCATATGAAAGATGACGCCGGTAAGATTTTCTCGACCATTTTCATCATCTTCATCTTTGCCTTCTTAGGCTTTGAGCACGTTATCGCCAACTTCTCATCCTTCAGTCTTGCGTTCTTCGCATTCGGCGGCGCTCTGCCAGGGATGACGGTCGGAAGCGTACTGACGAACTGGTTCTTCGCCATGATCGGAAATTACATCGGCGGCGGCTTGATCATCGGTTTGCTGTACGCATGGATGAACGAAGATTCCGAAGTATACGTAGACTAAGCGGCTCAGGTGATGCACAACAAAAAATGAGAAGGACCCGCAGGACGGCTCCTTCTCATTTTTGCGTCTACGGATAAAAAACTGTCCGCCAGGAAGTTTGTTCGTTTTTCCGGGTTTGCGGATGGCCAGAATGGCGTTAAGGTTTGCGGATGGTTGACAAAAGCGAAGATTATCTGTATTGTTTTACTGTTATTTGTTTATGCAAACAAGTCAGATCAAGCCGCTTGCCGCAATCGGCCGATAAAATAGAACGGAACGTAATTAGGAGGATTTTTTATGAAATTGCTTGAAGAGCGCATATTGGAGGATGGCATCGTGTTGGGCGATGACGTGTTGAAAGTGGACAATTTTCTGAACCATCAGATCGATCCGGTATTGATGCAACAATTGGGAGATGAATTTGCAAGATATTTTGCCGATAAAAAAATCACCAAGATTCTTACGGTTGAGACATCCGGCATCGTGCCAGCTGTATTCACAGGGTTGGCCTTGGGAGTTAAAGTTGTTTTCGCTAGGAAGCAAAAAAGTCTGACGATGCGGGACAACTTGTATTCGGCTACCGTCTACTCATTCACGAAAGATGTCACCAACGAAATCACCATCTCGAAACAATATCTTGATGAGAACGATCATGTGCTCATCATCGATGACTTTTTGGCGAATGGTCAAGCCACGAACGGCTTGATGGAGATCTGCAAGCAGGCTGGTGCAGAAATTGCCGGCGTCGGCATCGTCATCGAAAAATCTTTCCAAAAAGGCAGAAAAATTTTGGAAGAGCAAGGCATGGATGTCTATTCATTGGCCCGCATCAAGGCTTTTAAAAACGGCACGGTCCAGTTCATCGAAGAATAGCAAGTCAGGAAGAGGCTGGGACAAAATCCCCAGCTTTTTTGTGCATCCGAACATAGTGCGCGTAAACGCGGGACAGAACGCAGCCCCTGGCTCCACTTCACGAACAATGCTCGAATGGTCTGCAACCATTCTGCGCTTATTCGCTCCAGTGATCCGGAGCTAAACGCGTTCTGTCCCGCTCTCTGGTTCTTTCGATTCGTCTTCAATATCCCCACAAAGCCTTTCGGAATTGTGGTAAAATGTTAAATATACATGAGATTATGAGCGTTATCTTAATGAGGAGGTTCAATGATGAGAATTGAAACACAATGTTTGCATGAAGGGTATCATCCTGGGAACGGGGAGCCAAGTGCGCTGCCGATTTACCAAAGCACGACTTACAGGTATGACTCGACGGAGCATATCGGGAAACTATTTGATTTGACGGCTGCCGGACACATGTATTCGCGCATCTCCAATCCCACTGTTGCGGCTGTGGAAGAGAAAATCGCGGCGATGGAGGGTGGCGTAGGGGCTTTGTGCACGACTTCCGGTCAGGCAGCCACCATGATCAGTCTGATGAACATCCTGAAGGAAGGCGACCATTTCATCAGCACCGCCTCCATTTATGGCGGAACCATCAATCTGTTCGCTGTAACCATGAAGCGCTTCGGCATCGACTGCACATTTGTCGACCAGGAACTTCCGGAAGAAGAGATCCAAAAAATGTTCAGACCGAATACGAAAGCTGTATTCGGCGAAACAATCGCCAACCCGGCGCTGTCCGTTCTGGATATCGAAAAATGGGCAGCAATCGCGCATAAAAACAACGTGCCATTGATCGTGGACAACACGTTCCCGACGCCGTACCTTTGCAGACCTTTCGAGTTCGGTGCCGATATCGTAGTCCATTCCACTTCGAAATACATGGATGGCCATGCAGTGCAGATGGGCGGGGTCATCGTCGACAGCGGTAATTTCGATTGGAAGAATGGTAATTTCCCTGAATTCACCGAACCGGATGACTCCTACCATGGTATCGTCTACACGGAAAGCTTCGAGAACGCTGCGTACATCACCAAAGCGCGGGTACAGATGATGCGGGATATGGGCGCGTATCCGACTGCCAATGCAGCCTTCTTGCTGAATCTGGGCCTTGAAACACTGCCTGTAAGGATGGACAGACATTGCAGCAATGCCTTGAAAGTCGCCGAATACTTCAAACAATCCGAAAAAGTTGAATTTGTGAATTATCCGGGCTTGGAGGGGGACAAGTACCACGAATTGGCGAAGAAATATCTGCCGCTCGGAACCTGCGGCGTCATTTCGCTCTCCATTGAAGGCAGCCGGGAAAATGCCATCAAATTCATGGACAGTCTGAAGCTGGCGTCCAATGAAGTGCATGTGGCCGACATCCGGACTTGCGTGCTCCATCCGGCAAGTTCAACCCACAGACAGCTGACCGATGAACAATTGGCGGCAGCGGGCATCACGCCGGGGTTGATCCGCTTTTCGGTGGGGCTGGAAAACATTGACGATATCATCGAAGATATCGAACAGGCGTTGGCACACCTGAATCTGGATGCGAAGCCTTACACAGTCTGATCGGCAGGGAATTTAAAGATGAAGCAGAAATCCGCTGAAGGTTTTCTGCTTTGTTTTCTTTACTGCGAAAAATCATTTTGCAACTCATTCGATTTGCGAAGAACGGAAGTGACAGGATGGTATACAACAACAAAACGGCCCTCATCAAATGGATTGCGGTCATCACGATGACGATCGACCATATCGGTTATTACCTGTTCCCTTCGTTCCTTTTTCTGCGGGTAATCGGGCGGATTGCCTTCCCCTGTTTTTTGTACACAACCGTGAAAGGGGTAAGGGAGACGCGCGATTTCCGCAAGTATCTGCTGCGTCTGATCCTTACTGGGGTCGTCAGCATGCCGATCACCGCCCAAACAGGGAATGTCTTCAATATCTTGTTCACCTTGGCCTTGTTCGCCTTATCGATCAAAGACTACCGTTTCATCCTGCCGGCCATCCTTTTGGCCCAGTTTACGGAATACGGTCTGTATGGCTTTTTGATGGGATGGACAATCTATGTGCTGACAGAAAAACATGCCGGGGCGGGCGTTGCCTTGTTTTTGTTGGTGAATGCCCTGCGGTTCCCTTCGCTGCAAGCATTCGCTGTTTTGGCGCTCATCCCGATGCTTTTACCGGTCAAAATCACTGTCAGACCGCTCCCGAAATGGGCCGGCTACGCCTACTATCCGATCCATCAAGTTGTCCTTATGCTTATCGCCAGGCTGATGTGAAAACAGGCGAATGCCGTTATGGTTGGGGACAGACGAGAAAGCTTGAATTATTCGCCGGGATGGTGTAAACTGTTTCTTTGTATCGATTGTCACTTGTATAATGTAAGAAGTGAGAAAATGCACAAATAATGGAAGGGTGTGATGGGTATGCAAGACAATTCAAAGATACGCGTTGTGGTCGGAATGAGCGGAGGCGTTGATTCCTCCGTCACGGCGTTGCTTTTGAAGGAACAAGGCTATGACGTCATCGGCATTTTTATGAAAAATTGGGATGACACGGACGAATTCGGATTCTGCACTGCAACTGAAGATTATAAGGATGTTCAAGCCGTCGCACAGCAGATCGGAATCCCCTATTATTCCGTCAATTTCGAAAAGGAATACTGGGACAAAGTCTTTCAATACTTCTTGGACGAATATAAGAAGGGCCGGACCCCAAATCCGGACGTCATGTGCAATAAAGAAATCAAATTCAAGGCCTTCCTTGATTATGCGATGGAACTGGGAGCGGATTATGTCGCAACCGGGCACTATGCGCAAGTCGTCCGTGACGAAGACGGCACCGCCCATCTGCTCAGAGGGATGGACGACAATAAGGACCAAACCTATTTCCTGAATCAGCTTTCCCAAGAACAGCTTTCCAAGACGATGTTTCCGCTTGGCGGAATCCAAAAGCCGGAAGTGCGCCGCATTGCTGAAGAAGCGGGTTTGGCGACAGCCAAGAAAAAAGATTCGACAGGCATCTGTTTCATCGGCGAAAAGAACTTCAAAGAATTCCTGACGAACTTCCTGCCGGCAATCCCGGGGAAAATGGTGACTTTGAGCGGCGATGTGATGGGTGAACATGCCGGACTGATGTACTATACCATTGGCCAAAGAAAAGGTCTGGGTATCGGCGGCGGCGGGGAATCCGATGATCCATGGTTCGTGATCGGCAAGGATCTGACGACCAACACGCTCTACGTGGGCCAGGGCTATCATCATGAGAACCTGTATGCCGACAGTCTGGATGCGACCGACATCCATTTCACGTCCGAAGGCAAGAAACCGTCCGTCTTCACCTGCACGGCAAAATTCCGTTACCGTCAAAAAGACACTGCGGTCACGGTCCATCTGAATGAAGACCAAACGACCGCCCGTGTGGAATTTGCGGAACCGGTCCGCGCCATCACGCCTGGACAAGCTGTCGTATTTTATTACGGCATGGAATGCCTGGGGGGCGGAACGATCGACAAGGCGTATCAAGCCGACCGCGTGCTGCAGTACATCTAAATAAGAAAAGTGAGAGGCCGTTTTTTTTCTGCGGCCTCTCTTTAATTTGGGCGGGAATTGTGGTATCGTTCTTAAGGAATCTTATAACAAGTCTGAATAATTGAGTAAAAGGGAGAGGATCATCCGGATGGATACAGAACAAGGCTATATCGTCGGGGAAATCAAAGCGATTTTTTTTGAAAACGCGAGTAATTTCTACAAAGTCATGCTGATTTCAGTCAGTGAATCGAATCTCCCGCAAAAGAATGATGAGATTGTTGTGACCGGCAGCTTCGGCCAGATAAACGAAGATACAGCCTACCGCTTTTTCGGTGAAATCGTGGAGCATCCCCGATACGGCGTCCAATTCCAAGCCACTTCCTATCAGCAGGAAAAACCCACCTCCAAGAACGGGTTGATTGCATTCCTGTCGGGCGAACGGTTCCCGGGCATCGGTAAACGAACTGCCGAAAAGATCGTGGAGACTTTCGGCGAGGAGGCGGTCGACGTCATCCTCGATGACCCGGAAGCCCTGAAAAACATCAGCGGCATGACGCCCAAGAAAAGGGAAATGATGCGGGATGTCCTGATGCAGACGCAAGGGACCGAGAAAATCCTGATCGCTTTGGGGAACTACGGGTTTTCCAACAATCAGGCGGCGAATATCTTCCATTTTTACCGCACCGAAACGCTGACTGTCCTCAACGAGAATCCTTACCGACTGCTCGAGGACATCGAAGGCATCGGCTTCAAGAAGGCCGATCAATTGGCGGAAGAGTTGAACTTCGCTCCGGATCATAGCAGCCGATTGAAGGGCGGCCTGTTCGCGACGCTGCAGGAACTGTGCCTGTCGAGCGGGGATACGTACGTCGACGGCACCGTGCTGCTTGAGCGGACGATCCACTTGCTTGAGCAAAGCCGACGCTTCATCATCGAGGATGCGCCTGTCATCGAAGCCCTGATGGAGATGGTGATGGACATGAAAGTGGTCGAGGACCACAGCCGTTTCGCGATACCGTCCCTTTACTTCGCCGAAGAAGGCATCGCATCATCAATCGACAGGCTTCTGAAAAGGAAAACCAAGATCGCTTATACGGGTGTGGATCTGGATCTGGAAATCGAGCAGCTGCAATCAAACCTGCAGATCCGCTACGGTGCGTCGCAGATCGAAGCGATAAAATCAGCCTTGCTTTCACCGTTCTTCATCCTGACGGGCGGCCCCGGCACCGGCAAAACGACCGTTCTGAAGGGGATTGTCCGCATGTTTTCCGAGCTGAACGATCTGCCGGAAGATCCGCTCGAATACAAAGGCGGACTTTTCCCGATCCTGCTCGCCGCTCCCACCGGACGGGCCGCAAAACGGATGCAGGAAACGACAGGTTTGCCCGGCAGCACGATCCACCGCCTGTTGGGGTTGACGGGTCAGGAAAAGGAGTCCGAGGAACTTTACACGCAGGAGTTGGAAGGCAAGCTGTTGATCATCGATGAAGTTTCGATGGTGGATACGTGGCTGATGCACAGGCTCCTGAAGTCCGTGCCACAAGGCATGCAAGTGCTGTTTGTGGGGGATAAGGACCAATTGCCGTCGGTCGGTCCGGGCCAAGTGCTGTTCGATCTTTTGAACTGCAAAGCGCTGCCGCAGGTCGAATTGAACGAGATCTTCCGACAATCCGGCGATTCATCGATCATCCCGTTGGCACACGAAATCAAGAACGGCATCCTCCCCCGCGATTTCCGCAACAATCAAGCGGACCGGTCGTTCTTGCCTTGCCAGACCCACCAAATCGAACCGGTGATCAGGCAAGTCGTCGAAAAGGCCAAATCAAAAGGATTCACCGCGAAGGATATCCAAGTCCTGGCGCCGATGTACAAAGGCGCTGCCGGAATCGATGCCATCAATACGATGATGCAGGAAATCTTCAATCCGAAGGAGAATAAGAAAAGACGGGAAGTCGCTTTTTTTGATGTTGTCTATCGGGTCGGCGACAAAGTGCTCCAGTTGGTGAACCAACCAGAAAACAATGTCTTCAACGGCGACATGGGCGAGATCACTGCCATCCAATTCGCCAAGGAAACGGAAGAGAAAGTCGATCAGATCACGATCCTGTTCGATACAGTCGAAGTCACCTACAACCGCAACAATTGGAACAAGTTCGTGCTGGCGTACTGTTGTTCCATCCATAAGTCACAGGGCAGCGAATTTACGATGGTCATTCTGCCGATGGTGAAGCAGTACGGGCGTATGCTGCGCCGCAATCTGCTCTATACAGCCATCACCAGAAGCAAAAGCAAATTGATTTTGTGCGGGGACTACGAAGCTTTCGAAACGGCTGTCGTAAGTTCGGGCGATATCCGCAAAACGCTGCTGCATGAAAAACTGGAACGGAACATCAACAATGACAAGGTCTTCACTGCGAAGGCGCAGACAGCGGGCAAAGAGTCGCAGCCGCCGAACACCGGAATGCAAGCTGCGGAAACGATTGCCCCAACCGCAACCAAAGCCGCAAACCAAACCGCAACCAAAAAACAAGAAAAAACAGAGTCCCCAAAGATAATGCCCGTCTACCATTTGACGGTCGAACAGATTTCCGCCGGGAGCATCGATCCGATGATCGGCATGGAAAATGTGACGCCGGAAATGTTCATGAATGGAAAATAATCCGGGAGAAGTCCGCAGGCAATGAATAATTTGCCTGCGGACTTTGTTGCTGACAGGAATGGAATTATGCTACTCGCCGCCTCACTATTCTGCTATACTGACAGTAAAGCAATTTACTGGTTTTCCAATACAGCTACAAGAAGAGAGTGGTATAATGGAACTATTTGATCAATTGATGAATCCGAACTGGAAGAACATCCCGATGGAGCACAAACTTGTTCTGGCCAGCAGTGTTGTCCGGTATTTTGTGAATCCGCTGTTGCCTGTCGCGGATATCCGTCCGGCCTATCATCAGATGGGTGGAATCAAGACCGAGACGTTTACGGTGGAAATCAACGGAGCACCATTTGTTTTTGTGCCCGGGCACAAGGAAGCGGTCCTCGGCTGGGACAGCGGAATCAATGGCCTGGACCCGTTGGACATCAGCTCCGACAGGAAAGAGATGTACCTCGCCATCGAAAACTGCCTCAAACTTTCAGTTCAGGGCGCTGAGTTTCTGCATGACGATCATTGGATGAAGAAGAAAATCGAACCGATCCATTCTTTGGATGCATTGGAAGACTTGGTCAACAGCCAAATGTCCGAGCTTCGCACGAAAGAGATCCCCCCGTTATTGGTGGAAATCAGTCCGAGTTATGTGGGGATGACGAAAGTCGGGAATTATGCAGTCATAAACGGGAAATTTGAGGGCCAGCGTGAGTGGTTCAGCCTGCATGAGAAGGATATCCATCAAGCTTTGATGCCGAGCGCAACCGGATCGTCGATATTTGCGGATTTCCCGGCGCATTTGGTCCAAAACGATGCCTTCTTCCTGAGGCAGAACGAAGATCTGGATTCGTACACCGTTTTTGCGCCGTACCAGACCACTTATGCCGAGATGCGCAAGCAGTTGGAGAAAGATGGTATGGGACTGTTGTCCAGCGATGAGTGGGAATATTGCTGTGGTGCATCGACCCGCAGGCTTTTCCGCTGGGGCAATCAGCTGCACCGCAACCTGTTCGAACCGGAAGATAGTTATCTCTATAAAAAGAATATGTTCGGTCTGGAAATCGCCAACATGGGTTGGGGACCGGAACTCGTCGAAGACGGATTGTTGGCCAAAGGCGGCTGGATCTCCATTCAAGCCGAGAATATCCTGGAAAAACTGCTGCCTTACGCCTCCTATTACGAAAACCATGCGGATGCCTTAAAGGGGAAACAGCAGGAGCCGTTGGTGCCTGGTTATTACTGCGCCCGACGTTCCATCCGCATAGAAATGTGATCTGGATCGCTTTTCGTGCTTGCATGGGGCCGGTATTTTGGTTATACTAGTTTTTGATTGAAGCAGAGGATATAGGAATGGATAACAAAAGAGAGTTTCCGTTTGGTGAAAGGAAACGCATCCGTTTATGCTCCCTTTGCGTCCATATAGTAGAAATACTATCGCTTCCAGCGTTAACGGATCCGAGAGGTAATGAATGATCAAAACATTTCATTGCAAACAAGGTGGTACCGCGTGATTCGTCCTTGTATGCAGTGGGGTGTTTTTTATTTTTTTCACTCAAAAATAATATGAAGAGAAAAGGAAGGTAATAATGAAGAATCTGACAAGCAGTGATATCCGTCAAATGTATCTTGATTTTTGGGCAACAAAAGGGTCAAAAGTGGAGCCGAGCGCTTCGCTGATACCGGTCAATGACCCTACCTTATTATGGATCAACTCAGGCGTAGCCACATTGAAAAAATATTTTGACGGCACATTGATCCCAGAAAATCCGCGCATCACCAATGCCCAAAAAAGCATCCGCACAAACGATATCGAAAATGTCGGCGTTACGGCAAGACACCATACTTTATTCGAAATGTTGGGGAATTTTTCGATCGGGGACTACTTCAAGGAAGAAGCCATCCCTTGGGCTTGGGAATTCCTGACTGATGAAAAATGGTTGGCATTCGATCCGGAGCTGCTCTACGTCACCTATTATCCGGAAGATACGGATACGAAACGCATTTGGCTGGAAAAAGTCGGTTTGCCGGAAAATCACATCGTTCCGATCGCGGACAATTTTTGGGACATCGGAGCAGGCCCGTGCGGACCGGATACGGAAATTTTCTATGACCGCGGACCGTCCTTCCAGGACTTGCCGGACGGCGACCCGGAAATGTATCCGGGCGGTGAAAACGAACGCTACTTGGAAATCTGGAACCTTGTGTTCTCTGAATTCAACCATAAGCCGGACGGCACCTATGAGCCGCTGCCGCACAAGAACGTCGATACAGGGATGGGCCTGGAACGTGTCACGAGCGTAGTCCAAAATACGCCTACCAACTTCGAAACTGATCTGTTCATGCCGATCATCAAAAAAATCGAAACATTGAGCAACGGCAAGAAATATGGAGAAAACAAAACATTGGATATTTCATTCAAAGTCATCGCCGATCATGTGCGTGCCGTCAGCTTTGCAATCGGGGACCGCGCCTTGCCTTCAAACGAAGGCCGCGGCTACATTTTGCGCCGTCTGATCCGCCGCTCTGTCATGCATGGCCAAAAATTGGGCATCGAAAAACTGTTCCTGAACGAATTGGTCCCGGTTGTGGCGGATGTCATGGAATCCTATTATCCTGAAGTCAAAGCTGATCAGGATTTCATCATCAAAGTCATCACGAATGAAGAGCAACGTTTCCAGGAAACGATCCACGAAGGAATGGACATCCTGAACAGCGTCTTTGCAGAGATGAGCGAAAAGGGCGAAACGGTCGTTAACGGCACGAACGCCTTCAAACTGTATGATACATACGGCTTCCCGCTGGAATTGACGAGCGAATATGCCGAAGAAAAAGGCTTCACGGTCGATACGGAAGGCTTCAACCAGGAGATGCAGGAGCAACGCAATCGTGCCCGTGCAGCAAGGCAAGTGGAGGATTCCTTCTCTGTGCAATCCCCGGTCTGGGCTGATGTACTGGTTCCGAGCACTTTTTCCGGATATGCACAAACGAAAATTGCATCCGAACTTTCTGTTATGGTAGCGAATGACGAAATCGTCGAAAAGGCAGCTGCCGACGACCGCGTTCAGATCATTTTCCGCGAAACGCCTTTCTATGCGGAAATGGGTGGACAAGTCGCTGACAAAGGCACGATCGAAACCGAAACTGGCGAAGTGATCGCAGAAATCGAAGATGTGAAACGCGCTCCTAATGGCCAAACGATGCACATCGCGCGCGTGCTGACGGAAATCCATGCGAACGAGACCTATGTCCTGCACGTGGATGAATCCCGCAGAAGAAACGTCACGAAAAACCATACAGCGACCCACTTGTTGCACCAAGCGCTGAAAGATGTGCTGGGGAACCATGCCAATCAAGCCGGTTCATTGGTGAATCCGAATCAGCTGCGTTTTGACTTTACCCACTTCGGACAAGTCACTGCGGAAGAGTTGGTGCGGATGGAAGAAATCGTCAATGAAAAGATTTGGGAAGCTTTGCCTGTCGTCACAACCGAAACGACCATCGATAAAGCGAAAGAAATGGGCGCCATGGCTTTGTTCGGCGAAAAATACGGCAAAGAAGTCCGAGTCGTCGCTGTCGGGGGCTATTCAGTCGAGCTTTGTGGAGGGGTTCATGTCCAAAATTCGCAGGACATCGGTGTCTTCAAGATTTTGTCGGAATCCGGAATCGGCGCGGGCGTACGACGCATCGAAGCAGTGACGGGACAGGCAGCTTATCAGTATTTCCGCACGAAAGAGGCTGAGTTGAGCGAAGCGGCACACCTTGTGAAAGCCCAACAGACGAAAGAAGTTGCCGGAAAAATCAATCAGCTTAAGCAGGAAATGAAGGAAATGCAAGGCGAAAACGAGTCCTTGAAAGCTAAAATCATGAATGCCGAAGCAAAAGATCTCTTCGAAAACGTGGAGACCGTCAACGGCGTCACATACATCACGTACGAAACAAAGAATCAGGACATGAACGCGTTGCGCCAAATGGCGGACCAATGGCGTCAAAAGGCTGTCTCAGATCTGTTCGTGGCAGCTTCGGCTACAGACGGCAAAGTCAATATGTTGGCTGCAGTCTCCCAAGATAAGTTGGGACAAGGCCTGAAAGCTGGCGATCTGATCAAGACGCTCGCTCCGTTTGCTGGAGGCAAAGGCGGCGGACGTCCGGATATGGCCCAAGCAGGCGGCAATAATCCGGCAGGCATCCCGGATGCGCTGAAACACGTTGCGGTCTGGATTGCGGACAACACTAAATAAGCATCCTTTCCCGGGGGCCGTCATCGAAAAAATGATGGCGGCCCCTGTCTGTTGTTAGGATCAGTATTCAACAGAATGCGGAATATACAGACAGAACGGGCAGCAGACAAGGCATGACGCCGATCCACAAAACGGCGGCGGCATTTCTTTGTTGTAGTTTTTATTCATTTCTTGTAAAATGGTTAATATACTAAAGAAAACTGGGGTGTCGCTATGAGTTCGAAAGATGAAACGATGTTGTTCAATTTTGATGACAATCTGAAAAAGAATATCCAAGAGACATTAGCCCTTGTTTATGACGCATTGGAAGAAAAAGGCTACAATCCCATCAATCAGATTGTGGGCTACCTGCTTTCTGGAGATCCAGCCTATATCCCGCGTCATAACGATGCCAGAAACCTGATCCGCCGTCACGAACGTGATGAAATAATGGAGGAATTAGTCAAGAGCTATCTTTCTGGAACAGGCAGAATCATCCAATGAGGCTCATGGGCTTGGATGTCGGGTCCAAAACGGTAGGGGTCGCCGTCAGCGATCCGATGGGATGGACTGCACAAGGGATAGAAATCGTCAAAATCGACGAAGCCAACGGAGAATTCGGCCTGGATCGGATTGCCGAATTGGTCAAACAGTATGAAGTTGAGAAGTTTGTGCTCGGCTTGCCCAAAAATATGGACAACAGCATCGGTTTTCGGGCGGAGGCCTCCATCGCCTACGGGAAGTTGTTGGAAAAAGAGCTCGGTTTGCCTGTCGATTTCGTTGATGAAAGGCTTACGACTGTACAAGCAGAAAAAATGTTGATCAATGAAGGGAACGTTTCCCGCAAAAAACGGAAAAAAGTAATCGACAAACTTGCTGCTGTCATCCTTCTGCAGAATTATTTGGACAGCCACTAAAGAGAGTGGTTTTTTCGAGATATTTGCGTTACAATAGCTTTTGTTTGGACGATTAAAACAATACTCAGATAAAGAGGTGCATACCATGACTGAACATAATCACGACCATGACCACAACCATGATCATGAGCACAACCACGATCATGACCACGACCATAACCACGAGCACATCACGATCGTGGATGAGAACGGGAATGAAGAGTTATTCGAAATCTTGTTTACTTTCGAATCGGAAGATTTCGGAAAATCCTACGTTCTGGTTTATCCAGCCGGAACTCCTGAGGGAGAAGAAATCGAATTGCAAGCTTATTCCTATGTTGAAACCGAAGACGGCGGAGAAGGCGATTTGGAGCCGATCGAATCGGATGAAGAGTGGGATATGATCGAAGAAGTCCTGAACACATTTATGGAAGACGAAGACCTTCAATAATATTGTAAATGACTTGTGAGTGAAATAAGGGAGGATCGGGACAATTGCTGTCTGGACCCTCTTTTGTTTTGCGGCTGCTGAACGGCTTTTTGGCTTTAGGCAGCCAAGCGTACCCCGGCCTGAAAAAATGATGAGAAAACTGTCCAATATGCTCCATATGTCTATGCAAATAACAAAAAAGATTCAATTTATATAGGTTTTCGTGTATAATTACGGAAGTCGAATGGCTGATAGTCTCATAAATAGCCATATACTCAAGTAAGGAGGTCATCGTCTTTGTCACAGAATGATCAGCAAGAACCTCAAGAGCAACAAAAACCCATTCGTCCTACGCTGGAGAAAGACGCCGTAGACAAAATGAAAATACGCAAAAAAGAACGATCATTGGTGCGGAAAATTGTTTTTGCAATCGTAACGATAGGTATCCTGTTAGGGGTCATCGTTGGCTTTGCCGGCTACAAATATATTACGGACGCGCTTCAGCCATTGGAGCCGGAAAGCACTGAAGTCGTTGAAGTGGAAATTCCGATCGGCACATCCACCAAAGGGATCACGCAACTGTTGGAAGAAGGCAACGTCATAAAAAACGCGACCATCTTCAATTACTACATCAAGACGCAAAATGTCTCTGATTTCCAGGCCGGCTTCTATGAACTGTCGCCTTCCATGAGTCTGAATGACATCATTGCGACGCTCCAAGCGGGCGGAAGCCCAGTGCCGCAATCAAGCGACCACAAAATCATCGTAAGAGAAGGCAATACGATCGAAGACATCGCAGCTGAAGTCGAAGCGAAGACGGACTTTACAGCTGACGAATTTTTGGCGAAGGTGAATGATCCGGAATTCCTGGCGAATGCAACTGCGCAATACCCGGATATTTTGACGGAAGCTTCGCAGCGCACCGATACGCGCTATCGTTTGGAAGGATACCTCTATCCGGCGACTTATGATTACATGACCGGAAATAGTTTGGATGAAGTCGTTTCGCAAATGTTGCAAAAGACGAACGAGGTGCTTGCGCCATATGCAGAGCAGATTGCCGCTTCAGGCCATACGCTGCATGAAATTCTGACAATCGCCTCACTCGTTGAAAAAGAAGGGGTCACTCCGGAAGATCGTGCGAACATTGCCGGCGTATTCTTTAATCGTCTGGAAATCGATATGCCGATACAATCGGACATCAGTATTTTGTACGCCCTTAATGAGCACAAGGAACTGGTGACTTTCGAGGATCTTGAAATAGATTCGCCGTATAATCTGTACAGAAATACAGGCTTGGGGCCTGGACCGTTCAACAGCCCGAGTGAAGGAGCCATCCAAGCGACTCTAGCTCCGGCCGATACAAATTATCTGTATTTCGTTGCGGATATAAAAACAGGCATCGTTTATTTTTCCGAAACATATGAAGAACATTTGCAATTGCAAAGCCAATACGTAGACAGCGAATAAGCCGAATAAAGCGAGCTGCAAGAAGAGAGGAAGAATACACCAGTGAAAAAACCTATCGTTATTGGTGTGACAGGGGGATCGGGCAGCGGGAAAACCAGTGTAAGCCGGGCCATCTTGGATAAGTTTACCGATGTTTCCATTTTGCTGCTGGAACAGGATTTTTACTACAAGGATCAAAGCGATCTACCGTTTGAGGAACGTCTGAAAACAAACTACGATCATCCGTTTGCGTTTGATACGGATCTTTTCATCGAAGATCTGAAGAAATTGATCAAATATGAGAGCATCAATCAGCCGGTGTACGACTACTCCAAGCACACCCGCAGCGATCAAGTGATCCATCGCGAACCGAAAGAAGTCATCATTGTTGAGGGAATCCTCATTCTGGAGGATCAGCGACTGCGTGATCTGATGGACATCAAAGTCTATGTGGATACGGATGATGATATCCGTATCATCCGAAGAATCAAGCGTGACATGGAATCGAGAGGCCGGACGCTTGATTCTGTCATCCACCAATATCTGACAGTGGTCAAGCCGATGCATCAACAATTCATCGAGCCAACCAAAAAATTTGCGGATATCATCATTCCTGAGGGCGGACAAAATCAAGTCGCAATCGATCTGATGACCACGAAAATTGCTTCAATTTTGTCAGAAAACGCAGAATAATAATAAATACCTGTAATATTTTAAAAATATAATTGCTTTTGCTGGGATTAAGTGGTATTTTATATTCACTATTAATTAGGCAGACAATAAACGATGTAGAGCAACAGGAAATGATTATTTCACTTTGGACGACAGCTACCTGTACCGGATCCGTTTGACCTTCGGGGACAGCTAGCAACAGAATAAAGGGAACTGCGATCCTGGGCTGCATATTGTATATTGAATCATTACTCAAAAGGGGCATATTTCTTATGATCGAAAAAGCATATCCGATGACAGCTGAAGGTAAAGCCAAATTAGAAGCTGAACTTGAAGATTTAAAAGTGAATAAAAGAAAAGAAATCGTAGAACGCATCAAGATTGCCAGAAGCTATGGGGATTTATCCGAAAATTCGGAATATGAATCCGCAAAAGATGAACAAGCTTTCGTCGAAGGCCGCATCACAACGTTGGAAAAAATGATCCGTTTTGCGGAAATCATCGAAGTCCAAAACGTCGATACCGATATGGTTTCGCTTGGGCGCAAAGTGACATTCGTGGAGTTGCCGGATGGCGATGAAGAAACGTACATCATTGTCGGCAGTGCAGAAGCAGATCCGCTTGAAGGCAAAATTTCAAACGATTCCCCAATCGCGAAAGCCTTGTTGGGCAAACATATCGGCGAAGAAGTCGTCATCGGCACACCGGGCGGCGACATGAACGTGAAAATCGTCAGAGTGGAACAAGCTTAGACACACCAATCAAGAAGAGGATAGGACAAAAATCATTCGGAATGATTTTTGCCCTATCCTCTATTTGTTATAACAAGAGAGTAAAATTTTTTATACTCAGAAGTTCATCACCGCAGGTGTTTCACAAGTTTGCAAAATATTCTATGCATCCCATAATGTTGGCTAGCTGCACGGGTTAGCCCTTCGGAAATTATTAAAGGAACCCCTTGTCTCTGTCGAGCCAAGGATACTGTTCGACTAACCTGCTAACGCAGGAAGTCTCTCAGCAATTGCGCTCTTCGATGCTCATTTGCATGGGACTCTTAGGGATTCATCCCTTAGAGCCCCAGTACAAGGTGACCGTAGGGAACGTTGCGAGGCCAGATTTCCTAAATTTCTTTCAGGGCTGAACGAACCCGTTCCGCTTTTCTTATGTTTTGCTCCGTTTCTTCGGGTATAAT